>Ga0255049_10000591_pt1 | contig 22179 bp, 17 predicted proteins | sample JV7_2_3_MG_FD_183615 | JGI IMG/M metagenome (GOLD analysis project Ga0255049, IMG submission 183615) | Seawater microbial communities from Jervis Inlet, British Columbia, Canada - JV7_2_3 | ecosystem: Environmental > Aquatic > Marine > Inlet | place: Canada: British Columbia | collected 2016-10-06
GGCACATCGGTACCAATGATGGGATCGTCGTTGATTATGACATCGAGCCCGACGCCGGAACCCCAGATATAGGGGGCGACTGTCCAGTCAATGCCATCCGCATTTGATTGCTGTGGCAATAGCCCTGAGATCGCAATGCTAGCTATTGTGACCAGTAGGCCTGGTCGGAGTGGTGCCATAATTAGACTTGTTTTCGATAGGTTCATTTCACCGCACTCCATTAATTTCTCCGGTCACTCGACCGCGTCTGACAAATCGTAGGAAATGTCGAGTACTGAATTGTCTTCGCTGTACTGCTCCCACAAAGCGACCATCTCCTCCACTTTTTCCGGATACTCGCTACTCAGGTCCTCGATCTCCCCTGGATCCTGCTTCAGGTTGTAAAGCTCCCACTCGCCGCTAGCGAACGGGCGCGGCATCCGGAGCACTTTCCAGTCACCGTCAATGAATGCCTTTAGGCCGAAGAGCTCATAGCCGACCCGGGCCGCGCCAAGATAGGTTGTGTCAGCCTCGCCAGCGAGAAAATCCAGCACAGATTGTCCCTGCAGGGGCAGCACTGAACGACCCTCGAACTCCCTTGCATGAGAAACATCGGCAATGTCGAGAATGGTTGGCATGATATCCCGCACATGGACGAATGCGTTTGACATCGCTCCCTCGTTACTCATCGTGCCAGGTAACTTGACGATCATTGGAGCTTTGATCCCACCTTCGCTGGTGAATGCTTTGAACATACGGCTCGGAGACATGCTGGCTTGGGCCCAACCCGGACCAGTTTCGATGAAGGAGTTGATCAGGCCACGATTGTCCAGACTGTTGTCAAAGGAACTAAGATGTTCCTCGGTCTGGCCGGGATAGACAGCCGGGAGCGCGCCGTTGGCCCCGTTGTCCGAGAAGAAGAGGATCATGGTGTTGTCGTATTCGCCGATCTGCTTCAAGTAGTCGAAGATTCGCAGAATTTGCTCGTCCATGTAGTCCACCATCGCTGCGTAGACTTCCATATCGCGGGCTGCCTCGTCTCGCTCCTGGACTGACATCTCGGACCATGCCGGGACCGAGGGAAGACGTGGGAATGGTCTGGTGTCGCCATGAATAATCCCAAGATCCTTCAATGCCTGCAGCCTTTTCTGGCGTAATTCGTCCCAACCTAAAGCGTAAGCACCTTTGTACTTTTCAATGTATTTTTCGGGCGCATGAAGCGGATCGTGCGGTGCCGTGTAGGACAGGTAGGCGAAGAACGGCTCACCGTCACCACGGTTCCCTTCCATAAACTCCAACATGATATCGGTGTAATACTGAGTCGAGTAAAAATCGTCGGGCAATGACTCCACGGTCTTGCCGTTACGGCTGTAAATCATCGTCTGTGGAGGCGACAGCGGCCTGCGGTCATTCCAGTGGCTTCCGCCGCCAGGTAAGAGAGCGAACGTCTCATCAAATCCTCTGGCATGAGGTCTGGTTTCCTTCTCGTCTCCTAGGTGCCATTTGCCTGCCATGTAGGTGTGATACCCGCTGGCTTGCAACACTTCCGGCAAAGCTGCGACCTCAAAATTTAGATATCCAGCGTATCCAGGGTGGCCCTCCATTTCTGTCGTGCGAATTTCTCCCATCGTACCGATACCCGCCAGGTGGTTATCTATCCCCGAGAGCAAGACCGATCGCGACGGCGAGCAAGTGGGCAAGACGTGAAAGTTGGACAATCGCAGCCCCTCACCGGCGAGTCGGTCTAAAGTGGGCGTAGCGATCTCACCGCCGAAGGCCCCAATATCTGAGTAGCCCAAGTCGTCGGCGACGATGAGCAGGACATTGGGTCTTTTGAGAGGCGCCTTTTCTTGAGCGGGTTCCTGCTGCCTTTCACAGCCTGATGCCGCGAGACAGATCGCAAAAGTGAGCCCGACAATTAATACTCTGTTCATCATTAACCACCCGTACAATACTTGCTGTTGCCTACGTCTGGTAAGTATAGACTCTGATACGGAGTCGTCATATCTTGGATCTACCCATACGTTACTAAGAGCAATCCTCTGCGGGATTCTTGCGATCACAGCGCAGTATCTCGTCGTCGGTATAAAAGGTGCAAGCACGCTCCAACGCCTTCTCGAGCCGCTTGCGGCCGCGATGAATACGGGCCTTGGCCGTGGCGAGTGACGTACCGCAGACATCGGCTGTCTCCTGTGCTGTCAAGCCTTCGAGGTCATGCAGGACGAGCGCTGCACGGTAGTCCTCGGGAAGGCTGTCGATCACTTCGCGGATGCAGGCGTTCATCTCGTCGACGATGAACGCCTCGCTGATATCTGCGTGCGGGTCGCTGGGCTCTTGCGCCTCGTCGAGTTCGACCATATTTCGCCGCTGGTCAGGTCGGCGGAAATAATCGATCACAACCCGAGTCGCGATCGTGTAAGCCCAGGTCTTGAGACTGGACTTTCCCTCGAATGTGGCAAGCCCTTTGGATATCTTGATCAGGGACTCCTGCAACAAGTCTTCGGCCGTCACAGCATCTCCGACCATTCGCTCGAGGTAAGAGCTTAGGCTGGGCGAGAGTTCCCGGACGACATCCTGAAAGGCAGTCGCGGTCATTAAAGTGCCTTTTGAACTACATTTCTGCAATTCTACCCGCAACAGCTCGACTCGTTGCTGGCATTTTCATCAGCCTTGACCACGGGAGCGCTCCCCATCTGGTCGAGCGGGCAGGGTTCATCGTCCAACACCTCACGCTCCATACCACCTACGATGGCCTTTGCTGTCGACAAGACTTTCGCAGCGGGTTTCTGCCGCACGTAGTCGGCTGTATTGAGTGCCAGCCGCAGCTCCCAATTCTCGATGCCTGCCGCCTTGGCTTTGGGCACAATCTTCTCGACGCAAGGCACGCAGTTACTCCCGATGGCCGCACCAAGGGCCACGAAGAGTTGCTCTCTTTCGTTCAATGATTCCATCATTTTTCTCCTCAATATAGATTTCGATGATTCACTCCTTTAGACGTGCTATCTCGCAAAATGGATACAAATATGAGTTGCCGAGGCGTGCGGCGACAGCTACCGCGCTGCAATGGCCGCTTGTGGCCGAAAGCGGACCTCAGGATCGGGCGTTTTTAGTTGGATCGAACGTCCGCTTTTGGGAAAAGCGGACATTCAGATTGTGGCACAACTTCGAACCAGGTGGTCGCGAGTTCAATTCTCTCCGGGGCGCCATAATTTCGAAATTAGATCACATGACTAGCGCCGGCCACGCACCGGCGTGTGTGAAATCTACGGATATACGCGGTACTGGAAATTCGGCCAAGCGACGTCGTAGTGAGGTTGCAGGAACATCACGATGTCTGTGAGTTCCTGTACGGTCATATAGCCGTTGTAGACGGGCATCTTGGACACGCCGTCTTCGGATACCAGGTCCTTGGCGTAGCCATCGGCCAGCTTGTGTGACGGATTTATGATTGCGGTCACTAATTGGCCATATGTCTTGACCCTGGTAACCGGCCCGCCCAGCTCAACGTAGGGAGGGTCGGCCGATGGGATTACCGGTAGGTCTTCGCCTGCGATCGTATGGCACTGATTGCAGTGCATGTAGAGGAAAGCCTTCCGCCCGGCCATCGGATCGCCGTCGGGCAGACTAAATCCTACCTCCGACATTGCATCCTGTTCACATCCGCCAGCCCCGGCGATAAACGCTGCAAGCGCCGCCAAAATCATGAATTCTTTCATCGCAATACACTTCGTTAAACGACACGAGGTCAATCGTTAATCACTCAATAGCACAATGTAACGGACACAGACATAAGGGAAGCCCGCAGGTCATTTCGTTATCGAAGGGATACATGCTAGGTAGCGCCGCGTAGATTAGGTTCTGCTGGAAATTCCGTGCCGTCTATGGCTGGACACATCGGTTACAGATTATTCTTGAAATGGCGTAGTCTTTTCTGATGTTGACTCGGCAGAGAAGCCTTCGCTCAGGGCCAGATATCGCGTTGCAGAATGACGATTGCCAGTCTCTTTATTGCTGTAGTCAGTGCCGCGTCACGTAAGGTCGGACCAGAATGAGTCTCGTTGAAGCCGTTCTTGTGCCTTGTCTGGAGATCAGTCCAACAATCAACTGTGTCGTCGACGGCGCAAGTCATTCGCAGGTTGAGGAGGTGCTCGACTTTCTCGAGATCCCACTGTTTGTTTTCAAGGTTTTGCGCCCATTCGAAGTAACTGACGACGACACCGCCACTGTTGGCAACGATGTCCGGCAATACTAAGATGTTCCTCGCGTGCAGGATTTCGTCCGCCACTGTTGTCAACGGTCCGTTTGCAACCTCAACAACAAGGTTGGTTTTGATGTTATCAGCGTTGTCTGCTCGGATTTGGCACTCGAGTGCGGCGGGAATGAGGATGTCGCAATCGTAGGCAAGCAACTCCTCGGTGCTAATCGCAGTGGACTCCGGGAACCCAACAACACTGCCGCTCTCTTTTTTGTGGGCCAGCACTTTTTCCGGGTCCAGCCCGTTGTCGGAGCTGATTCCGCCGCCAGAGTCGCTGACGGCAATTATGCGGGCGCCGGCGCCATGGAACAGACGGGCTGCGGTCCCGCCTGCATTGCCGAATCCCTGTATAACCACGCGAGCATCGTCGAGTGTTGGCATGCCGGGGACAACCCCACGCTTTAACAGCTGCCGGGTCGCGTACAAGCTGCCTCTTGCTGTCGCTTCGTCGCGGCCGACTGAACCACCGATTTCCAACGGTTTACCAGTGACAACGGCACGATTGTTTTGTCCCGGATGCATCATGTCAAAGGTGTCATAGATCCATGCCATGGTTTGCTGGTCCGTATAAACATCCGGCGCGGGGATGTCGGTGTGTGGGCCGATCGCATCACCAAGCTCGGTGACGAAACGCCGTGTTATTCGCCGTAATTCGCCTCGACTCAACTCTTTCGGGTTGCACACGACGCCGCCTTTCGCGCCACCGAAGGGCAGATCTACCACGGCGGTCTTCCATGTCATGAGTGCAGCGAGTGCCGAGAGCTCAGCTTCGGATACGTCCGGGTGATAACGAATACCACCCTTGCCCGGGCCGCGCACACGGTTGTGCAAAACGCGGAAACCATGAAATGTCTGTATTGAACCGTCATCCATGTGGATGGGGAAGCGCATGTGTATCATGCGTTTTGGATTGATAAGGTATTCGACCAGCCCCACCTTGAGATCATCGATCCAGGTCACAGCACGCTCGAACTGCTGTCGGGCGTTTACAAAGAGGTCCAGATCTTCTGCGTGTAACTTTGGCGTGTCCATGGCGCGTCTCAGTGAAAGAAACGTTCTGGAAAGTCAAATGATGACACCGTGCGGCGGCTGACGCGCTAGGTAGATACGCGTATCGGCTGGAAAGCACTCCGTAGCCCGCAATGCCCGACAACCCTGTCACTACGGTAACAGTGATTCCAATACCCCGGGGAGGCGCGGTGAAGCGTTGCCCTGACTTCCATCTCAGGCGCTTGGCATGGGCAACCATCGTCTCACCGAGCCAATTGAGCATGTATCAGTATAAATACGAGCAGAAGTTCGAATACCGCTACGCTCGGGGTAGGTGAGACCGTCGGACTCTAAGTGGATTCCACGATGGACTGACTCAGGCTAACCGTAAATAGTCACAGGTGAAGTCTTGATTTGGAGCTTACGCATCGCGGTAACCGGAAGCACTGCTTCCGTCACCCGAGGAAACGAGGCCGACGGCTGATGATTCGGAACAACCTCAAAGTCAAGGTCGGATTTTATCTGGCCGTCGCTTTGATGGTCGCGGTGTTCATATTCACCTCGATGGTCGTCCGCAACAATAGGGAGGAACTCCTGCAGCAGGCCATTAGTCATGCGGCGCAGCTGTCTGAAGTAATCACCAAGAGTACGCGGTTTGCGATGCTGCAAAACCAGCCATCCTACGTCGACAAGATAATCCAGGACGTCGGTGCCCAGAATGACATTGACAGGGTCAGGATTCTGAGCAAGAACGGCGAGATCATTCACTCTTCCCAATTGACCGAAATCGGTCTCCAAGTGGATCAGGAAGCCGAATCCTGCCTCGCCTGCCACCTCAGTGAGAAATCACAGCAACAGAGTCCGATGATCGGACGACCACGGATCTTCACCGAGCCGGACGGCAGACGAATGCTTGGCAGCACGGCCGTGATCCGTAACGAACCCAGCTGCTCGGACAGCGGGTGCCATATGCATTCGGAAAAACAGTCAGTACTAGGAGTGCTGGATATCGTGTATCCGCTGGACAAGATCGACAACACAATACGCAAGAATACGCTGACAATTGTTGGTCTGGCACTGGGATTCGTCATTGCAGCAGCGTTGCTCGTGAGTTTCCTGGTCCACCGAGTGGTTTACCTGCCGCTTCGAGACCTGGAAGACGGTGCCGCCAAGCTTGCCCAGGGAGACCTGGAACAGACTATCCCCGTCCGCAGCGAAGACGAGTTCGGGCAGCTGGCAGCATCCTTCAATAGCATGACGGAAGCATTGCGTAAATCTCACGCCGAGTTGCAGGACTGGGGACGCACGCTGGAAGAGAAAGTGGACGAAGCCACCCATGAACTTGATATTGCGCAAGCTGAGGCCGCGCGCGGAGAGAAACTGGCGTCGGTAGGGCTGCTCGCTGCCGGTATTGCGCACGAACTCAATAATCCGCTGACCGGCGTGCTCACGTTCTCCCATCTCGTCAGGAAACAGGTTCCCGATGATAGCCGTGAAGCCGAAGATCTTGATCTGGTCATTCAGGAAACCAAGCGTTGCGCTGCCATCATCCGGCGACTGTTGGATTTTGCACGGGAAAAAACACCGGAAAAATCATACGCCGATCTCAACAAGCTGATTGAAGAAACCTTGCTCCTGATCGAACAGCCGGCGCATGTTGAGAACATTAAAATTGTCACCGACTTCGATAGAGACCTGCCAGCGGTATGGATCGATGAAGACCTGATCAAGCAGGTCATCATGAATATGCTGGTGAATGCACAGCACGCGATCGAGGGTGAGGGAAGCATCACGATCCGGACCCGATATCTCCCTGAATTTCGTGGTTTTGAACCGGGTACTCAATCTACACCGATGGCTGAAATTACGTTCGCCGATACCGGTTGTGGCATTCCCGAGGAGGACATTCAAAGAATATTCGATCCCTTCTTTACGACCAAAGGTGTAGGAAAAGGTACCGGGCTGGGATTGTCGGTAAGCCACGGTACCGTCAAGGCGCACGGTGGAGTGATCGAGGTTAAAAGTACTGTGGGCGAGGGTACAGAGTTTCATATTTACCTGCCGACAAGGCGCACTGAAGCAAACGATCGAAGGAGTGACGCATGAATGGGCGAATACTGGTCGTTGACGACGAAGAGATCGTCATCCAGAGTTGCCTGCGAGTTCTTTCTGGCTGTGGTTTCCAGATCGATGCTGCGCGCGACGGCCTCGAGGCCTTGAGCATGATCAATGAGAACGGCTACGACGTGCTCGTCCTGGACATCAAAATGCCGAAAATGGACGGCATGGCAGTCCTCCAGCAGGTCAAGGAAGCACACCCTGACATCGATGTGATTATGATCACCGGCCTGCATGAAATCGAAACCGCCGTTCAGGCCATGAAATTCGGTGCTTTGGATTACCTGCCCAAGCCCTTTGACCCCGAAGAACTCGAACTGGTGGTGGCCCGGGCATTCGAACGCAGGCAATTGCTGCAGGAAAACCTCAGCCTGAAAAGTGAGGTGAGTGCCAAGTACAGCTTCGAAAATATTATCGGCTCCAGCCCCCAGATGCAGAGTGTCTACCGGCTTATTGCGCGCTGTGCACCGACCAACAGCACGGTGGTCCTCAGGGGCGAAAGCGGTACCGGCAAGGAACTGGTCGCGCGGGCTATCCATTACAATAGCCTGCGCAAAGACAAGCCTTTCGTAACCGTAGACTGTACGTCCCTCAGCGAAAACCTGCTCGAGAGCGAGCTTTTTGGCCACGTAAAAGGCTCGTTTACAGGCGCCGTGGCAAACAAGAAAGGGCTATTCGCAACTGCCGACGGAGGAACGCTGTTCCTCGATGAGGTCGGCAATATATCCTTGTCCACCCAGGCAAAGCTGTTGCGCTTCATCGAGGAGCGGGAATTCAAGGCGGTGGGGGATACGCGGCTCCAGTCAGTAAATATCCGGCTGATCACTGCGACCAATAAGGATCTGGAATCCATGGTTAGTGACGAAAGCTTTCGCGATGATCTTTATTACCGGATCAATATTTTTCCAATCGAGATACCGCCTCTGCGTGAACGCCGGGACGACATTCCAGCGTTGGCATTCCATTTCCTCAAGCGGTTCAGCGATGAGACGGAGCACGTGGTCAGGGAATTTTCAGCCGGCGCGATGAATCTGCTGATGAACTTTGACTGGCCGGGCAACGTTAGAGAACTGGAAAACGTAGTGCACCGCGCTGTCATCCTCGCCAGTGGCGATGTCATTCGCCAGGGTCACCTGGTGAATATCGTCGACATGCTGCCGCGTGTTGACCTGGATGTGCCAAGGACCAGTGAGGAACTCAAGCGCATCAAGAAGATTGCACGGCAAAAATCCGTGGAAAGCGTTGAAAAACATTTCGTTCTCGGGGCATTGAAAAGAAATGGCTGGAACGTGACGCGCAGCGCCGAGGAGACTGGAATGCAGCGCAGCAATTTCCAGGCGCTGATGAAAAAATACGACATCCGCATTCGTGACAAAGAGTCCAAAGATATAGAAAACGGTTCCAGTGGCGCCGCAGCGTCCTGAGAGGCCACCTGATGGGCTGTTGCCTAATGGGCGGGAGTTCCCTCAGCTTCTTCGTAACCGGTAAACATTTCCTTGTAGTGCGTCGAAGGCTTCTGGCCAAGGGCGCCCATGTACGCGTGCACGAAGATGAAGAATACGAAGAGGATGAACATCAGCACGTGTAAGGTATCTACCATACGGATGCCGCCTACCATTTCAATCCAGCTCTGGAAACGTTTGATATCCCACATCATGACGCCCGTAATGAAACTGATCGGAGCTGCGACCAGCATAACCAGCTGATACGTCAGCCTCTGCATCGGGTTGAACTTGTCGTAAGGATGTACGTGGTGTGGGCTACGTTCTCCCTTGAAGATACCGTAGCCGTAATAACGCACTTGCCGGAAGAAGTTGCGGACAAAAATCCTTGCATCCAGTACAGGATGATAGTTCGTGATCCGGTCCGAGAAGACGTAATACCCAAGCCAAAGGAAGTAGTTGGCAATTACCGTGAAGCCGACCCAGTTGTGCAGTTTGACAGCCGCTTCGAAGCTCATGAGGTTGAAGAGGTCGACGTATCGGATCTGGGCCCCGGTCAGGATCAGAAGTACAAATCCGAGGGCATTTATCCAGTGCCAGATACGTATCGGAAGTGGATTGATATACGTCCCTTCGCGACGGGCCGGGTTTACATGATTCGTTCGCATCTTGATCCTCCTGCCTGCTGCTTTTTTCTCAGATACCTGCCAATGGTCATGTGGCCGACGGGAATCGCTACTCCGCCAATCAAACCAAGGATCAACAGGGCATCCAGCAATTTGATCCGGGTGCCGCCCAACGTGTAGAAATCGCCAACGGAATTCACCGATACCACCGAACTAAGGACTTCGCTTTTAGCTTGATAGCGTTGCTTCCTGCCATCCGGACGGGTGATGGATACCGTTACATTCTGGAACACATCGGCGCCATACTGATGGCAATTGCTGCAGTCCCTGACTGCTGAGGATTTGACCGCCAGACGGTGTGCATCAACACCGGTTCTGACTTCCATGCGTCCACGCAGCGTGACGTCAGTTGCCCGTCCTTCATGACCTGTTTGTCTGACGAGGCTCCAGAGTTCCAGCGGATCCAGCCCGTCACCGGCCGCATCGATCTTACGGACCCGCTCCTGAAATACGGCATCGTTTTCGTTTCGACCTACCGGGGTTTGTGTCACATTGTCGTACAATTGCAGATCGATCCGGCGTTCTGCCATCGGCGAGTGGCAAGCTGCGCAGGCAACCACGTCGAGGTGCAGGCCGGCATTCGGCAACCACTCGTCGTGTGCCAGGCTTGCGCCTTCATGGCAGCTGAGGCAGGTTGACTGCAAGCGATCATTCGCTGCTACGGCTGTAATTTCATGTGCCCGGTGGCAGTCGGCGCAGATCGGAGCCTGTATATGGCTGGCCCGGATTACGTTTCCGTTGGCTCGGGCAGCACCATGTACGCTTTCTGCATAGGCCTCGAAGATGTTTTCATGGCAATTCATGCAGGGCTGACCAGTCAGCGGTTCGTATATCGCCAGGGACTTGACCGCGTGGGCACTATGACAATCGGTGCAAAGTGGTGCCGCATCATCACCGTCGGCGACCAGGCTGGCATGAATGCTGCCTTCGTACTGCTCGAACTTCGCTGCATGGCAGTTGCGGCAGCTTTGGTTCTGCTCGACAGAGTAGTCACGACTGTTGCTAATGGCCACTTTGGTTTTCGGATGCTTTCTGTCGTCGATATTCTGGTGGCAACTGGTGCACCCGAAGCTGCTGTGTACGGATTCCGTGAAATCGGCGACCGGTACCTGCAGAGAAAGACGCTCCCCGTTTTCCAGCAATTTTTCGAGTTTCATGGAATGGCATGCGAGGCATTTAGCATCGCTATCCGAAACGGCCGCCGCAGCGATACCGGTAGCCATCGACAAGAAATTCAGAATTACGGCCAGCATCAGACCGGAAGTGACGAGGGCAGCAAGATCGCGAGCTGTCTCTCGATCCGGCTTTGTCGGGCTGCCTGTTCTGCTGTTGTTCAGCATGCTCGTTCTCCTTCTATGATTTGCGCTTTTCGTCAACAGCCTCCAGGCTAAGTTTGGCGATCATGTAAATACCGACGAACGGCAACGCGATGACGTATCCGAGAGCAATGAATGGCGCCGCAAAGAACAATCCAACGTTTTTACCAAAGATGCCTGCCTTCCTGATGCCACTGATTCTTTCTTCAGTGGTGGTTTCCTTCGTTGATTCAACGTCGCCGGCTGCTTGCCCGGGAGAACCGTGTTCTTTAAGGGCCTTCAGCGTAATAGTCTCGATGATTTCTGGAGTGAGTGGTTTATGAACAAACCCGCTGACGCCGAGGACTGAGGCCCTGGCCTCATTGTCTTCCGTGCCATAGCCTGTTATCACGACTACCGGTGTCCAGGGGCACCTGGCCCGGATGCGCTCAGCGACTTCGAGTCCATCCATGCCCGGCATCCTGATGTCGGTAAAAATAACGTCATAGTCTGTGGATTCGGCGTCTTTCAATCCTTCCTCGCCGGTCAGCGCGGTGCTGACTTCATAGCCTTTCTTGGAGAGGACCCTGTCGAAACTGCGTCCGACAACTGCATCATCGTCGATGACCAATACTTGTGGTTTGATATTCATAACTTGACTCCTGACCTCGTTCGATGAGGTCCTTGGTGGTTCCTGGGCTGGGGCGTAACAAGGTTTGCCGCGTCCCGGTTCTGCCGGTCGCTGTGTAACGCCCAGCGTTTCTGGATCATGGCGTCATTTGCTGCTTTGATTACGTCATCTGGACCTACCGGCTTGACGAGATAGTTGTTTGCTCCCAACCTGAGTGCTTCTTTGGCGGACTCAATGCTTGGGTAGCCCGTGATAACGACGACTTCACTCTCGGGCCAACGCTCCTTAATAATCTTGAGAACGTCCATGCCGTCCAGGTCCGGCATGCGAAGATCGAGCAGGATGACATCGAAAGAATGTTGTTCCATGACGCGCAACGCTTCGGTGCCGCCGCCGGCGATTTGCGCATTGCAATTAGTGCTGACAAGACTTCTGAGGTGACTAAGGCGTACCACTTCTTCATCGTCTACGATGAGAATGCTGGCTCTGTCGTTCATGTGATCACCTCACATTGTTGTCTCACTTTTAGAGCTGCAATTAATATGCCAGGAACGGACAAGTCGGATTTCCGAGTTTCTGTATCTAATAAACTCAGTGACTTATGTGTTCTGTCGATGGTGTTTGCGTGAGCTCCGCAGGGTCCTCAAAGTCGCGCTAGTACGTTTTTTCTATACAGTTTTTCCTCGACGCGGTCGAAATTATTCGCCCTTTCAAAAAGTTAGAAGTGTTTACAGGTTGTATAACTTAAATATCCAGCTGCAGCACTGATCGGATCTTCTCTAAATGTAGAGAAGAAAATGCCCCCGGTTCCGGGGCTTTTTATAGAAATGGTTCTCGAGTCTGGCTAATGCAGTTCAGTTGCAGCCTGGGCTTCGAGCTTGGAATTCCAGATTGAAAATAGCCGCCCAATATGAGAATTGGGTCCCGTGGCAAGAAGGCCAATCCTGATACGCTCATTCTACCCGCGTAAGCACAATGCTTCGGGAGACTTCATATGAAGAAGATACTGATCGCAGTCGGGGCCGTCCTATTGGTGGCTTCCAGCGCTATTGCCGAAACATCGCGCGAGTATCTTGAGTCATTTGACATTAACGACCTTTGTATATTGTATCCGAAGAATCACCAGGGTTTCTGGGTCGCTAAAGTCAGAGATCCGGACGACCATTTTCATACCGTGATCGTGGGCTCCTATATCGGAAAGAACTCTGGACGTATTACGAAAATAAGCAACGACTCTGTGGAAGTAGTTGAGATCATCGAAGACGGTGCGGGAGGCTATGTTGAAAGTCCACTCACTCTTGAAGTGGCATGCCACTGGATTCCACCCTGCGCCAATTCCCCCTCAGACGGTTCTCCCATTTACTGGCTTATGTCCAAGCGGGGGAAAAAAACAGGAGACCGATACACCTGGGTTCACCTCGGTTTGAGTGTTCGTGATCGTCGCGCGTGGCGGTGGGTCTATGCGGAGAGCCGAGGGATACAACCAGCCACTTCCGAGGAGGCAAATGAGTTGAAGGAGAGGTATGGGGACGCCGACCTCTCCTCGCAATCGCGCGGATATGGAATCGGCAATTGTGGGGGTCGGTGACCAAAGCGAAGTAGCATAACCGGACCGCGCAACTGCTTCGCAGCTGGGTATCCGCCTCGCTACGCTCGTCAGCGGCCGGTTAGCGCAAACGTTAGACTCGCTAAACGAAAGCTGCCGCTCCGATTATGACCTACGACGTCCGCTTATACCGGTTAGCTGCCTGTCAGATTTCCGATTATGAACGCTACGACAGCGATCCACCGTTCGGAAACGAAACACACGACTACGGCCTGACTGTCGGATTGAGCTGGAGCCACTAAATAGTGTGCGGCTGAACGAGTTCGTGATTTCCTAGCTCCAATAAGTGAAAAAAATTATTACAAAGCCGCTCACAAGCCATACACTGTGACCGTGACGAAATTCGTCTCGATTGCTGATAGAAAAAACTGATGACGATCAGACTGCTACAAGAACGATTTGCAAAGGAGAATTTCCGATCGATGGCCTGTCGAACCGTTACCCTCGTTGTTTGCACACTTTGTTTGGCTGGTCCGCAGAACAGTGTTGCCGCAGAGGCAGAAGATCTGCACCCGTACTTGCAGAGGGGATTCTCGCTCGATCTCGGAGCCTTTTTTCCCGATCGAAAATTGGATCTTCGGGTAAACGGGTCCGTTGCCAGTGTTGAAAACGATGAGATACATTTTGACAAAGGAGTTCGCCTTGGCAATGCTGACGAAACTTTTGCGGCCGAATTATCCTGGCGATTTCGCGGCAAGTGGTCGGTCGTTGGCCAATACTTCAAATCTACAGACAGCGCCAGTGCAGTGCTCGAAGAGGATTTCGAATGGGGAGATGTCGTTTTCGGGGCGGGTAGCAATGCTGCAGTAGGCAGTGATTTTTCACTAACGCGAATTTTCTTCGGACGGCAGCTCAATACCAGTAAGTACCATGATATTGGTATCGGGGCAGGCCTTCACTGGCTCGAAATGGGGTCATTCATCGAAGGGACGATCCTGATCAATGGCACACCGACATCATCGAGACGGTCGGTCCGCGAGGGCGCGCCCTTGCCCAACATCGGTGCCTGGTACAAGTATTCGATCTCACCGCGATGGGCACTAAGGACAAGGCTCGACTTGCTCAGCGCCGATGTTGGCGACTACGATGGCCTCTTGCTCAATGTCGCACTCGGCGTGAACTTTCAGGCCTTCGAGCATTTTGGCTTTGGTGTGAACTACAACTACTTCGAGCTCGACATCACCATCGATAAATCGGGCTGGCGAGGCAACATCGAAACTACCTACGACGGCGTCTACGTGTACGCGAGCTTCTACTACTGATCGCCACGGCTGACAATATTGCTGATGACTGAATTTGTGAGTCGAATCGTCCGCAATCGCTGCAAACGCAAGGCAAACTAATAGTCCCAGGAACATCGCCTGCCTCATCATTTGATTCACCTTCTCTATTTCTGTGTCGGCATTCGGGATCACTCTCAGGGTGTGTACCAGATTGGCGATGTGTAGGCACGGTCCTGTTGTGCTGCAGGAACACCTTCCGGCAAGTCAACGCCAAAGAATGCTGCGTCGTAAGTCGTCCAGCGAGGCGTCAGGATCTCAAGTACGCGAACGTAATAGAATGCGCGCTCGTTGCGGTCGAAGTCTGGGTCTTCCCAGTACGCCATCAGGAGAGCGTCACCGATACCGTTGGTATAGCTTGCTGCGGCAACGTCGACCGTGTTGCCGACGGCTCGTTCGCAGCGATTGTTCGTGCCGATCGCGCGGCCGTCGGAGCAGGCAACGTCGTAAATTCTCTCCTGCAATTCCCCGCTGCTATCAAGCCAGCCTTTGATAACCTGCACACGGTCGAGATTGGCGCCGTCCGGATCGCGCAATGCGCGGATCATCACTCGCGTGGCTTTGCCGTCGGGTGCCTCCGTCAGGTCACCGCCCATCGGCACGCCGCCGAGATAGCCGGTATTTGCGAAGTCCGGCCGTAATATGTCTGCCTTGTCGTAATCCCAGCCGGCGAATACCCGCACCGTAATTCGTGTACCCGTGGTCGCATAGGTTTCCTTGCGCAGCATCGCGTCAAAGAGTGATTCGCGAGTATTTTCACGCGCCCAAATGCCCTGCAAGCCGGACGCTATCGTCTCGAACTCGTAGGTGCCCGTGCCCACTCCCTCCGGGTCAGGGACGATCTGCTCCTTGAAGCGGTCCGGTCCTGGCTCCATTATTGAAACCTTGCCGAAATTGTTTTCCTCGCGCGTCGTCGCCAGCGAAGTGTGGGCGTCAGTCGCGCCGACCAGACCGAACTTGAATGGATTGACGCCGACCCGCTCTTCCTGTTGCAAGCCAATCTTGAGCGCGCCGCGCGCGTACTCGTGCGGTAACATCTCCGGCTTCTTCGGCTCGCCATTCCAGTTGCCTCGGTCCCAGTTCTCGTAATCGGCGAACTCGTCGTTTGGTGACAGGACTGGATGCGCCTCGCCGTCCCCCTTCATTTGCGTGACTTCGTACAGCGGCTCCCAGGTCGACCGACGCTCCGCATAATCGCGATTGATTCGTTCGCCTGATAGTGTTTCCGTCGCAAACATTACGCCATTGGAAAGATTGCCATTGTGTGCGATCGCGAGGACTTGTCCGCCGGTTTTTTCCTCGTAACCTGCCATCCAGTGCCACAGGTCCTCAGGATCGCTCGAATCGGTCGCGCCAAATGGCAGCACCTGCCGGGCCTCGTCGCCGTCATCACGCATCACGACTACGCGATGCAGATTGTTACCCCTTGGACTCGACGACCACTCGTAACCGATGAACGCCGTAAATGCATCTGACTGATTATGCGCTTCCGCATAATCGATAATCTCCTCCCATACCCGCCTTGTGAACTTTGGATCTTTCAGCGGGTCATTGCCTCCGACGATGACGTTGAATCCCCAGGTCTGGAAGGCGCCGAAGATGTCCCCTTGCTTGTAGAGGTCGTGCGTCTGACGGCCGATTTCGCTTTGCAAAATCGCAGGATCGGAGCGTTCGATAAGCACGGCAACGCCGAGACTCTCGGCATGATCGGCTACAACCAGCCAGTCCAGGGGGCGCACAAGCTTCACGGGCTGGCCGGAGCTGGCGACTACCTGTTCTCCTTTCGCGAAACGATACGCTTCATCGGGACCTAGCGTATTGCCAACCAATCCTGCGTCCCATGAGTAGGACGTGTGCACATGCGTGTCGCCCCAAAAGACACGATCCGGGTAGCTTTGACCGACATAGGGCGAGTAAACCCGCGCATTATCCAGTACGTCTTCTTTTACGTTTTCTTTACTGACCGCAAAATCGACGCCCGTAGCCTGCTCGTTCTCGGTACACGCGTGCCCCGCCAATACGGCAATCGTCAGTATTGTCGGGATTGTTGTAGATTTATTCATTACCTGGTGCTCCCGTCTATCCGACACCGGTGGAATCCGGTACCGTATTACCCGATCTTGGTTTGTTTTCGTCTGTAGTGCCTGGGATCGGAGGCTAGCTTTTTATTGGTATTAGCGTCTCGAATTGGTCTAATACCAATAATATAGGGCGACTCTGCAAGTTGCTATTTGGGAGGGTCGGAAGCAATGATTCTGTTGAGTGAAATGGCGTACTGTCGCGTCAGAACAGCTATTGTCCAGACGGCGATCATGCTCCTGTCCGCCTGTGCGAGCGCGCCGGTCGACCAGATAGAACTGATGCCGGCGCCGGACGTCTACGGCGACGGCCTGCTCAATCCGCTGCCGAAAGCCTACCCGTTCGACCGCATTCCGTACGACGGCATCCTGTTTGCGACCGATCGATCGCCCGCTACCGAGGAGGACCGCGAGCAGTATTACCGGAACGATCGCGGCCAGGTTGTTCGCTTAGGATTAGCAGAGATTCAGTTCGGGAAGAAGGAGTTCACCTGGGATTTTGCTCGCAACATCTCGATGCTGAAATCGCGAACCGAAGAGTATCCAGTCAAGATATCGAGCGTCGATGAATGGGGCATCATGGGCAGCACGATACCGTACTGGTTCGACATGAGCCTGATCGGCGAAGGCAAACGGCCACCCGATGCGACGGACAAATTTGCCGATGCCATTAACGCGCAACTCGCAGTGTCAAAGAAAAAGCACGTCTATGTTTACGTCCATGGCTATAAAGTCGTTTACGAGAATCCGGTGCTTGTATCGGCCGAGTTGTGGCATTTCCTCGGTTATGACGGCGCGTTTATCGCTTATTCGTGGCCGTCCACGCCGAGCAGGTTTGCCTACATCAAGGATTCGGATACATCGTCAGGTTATGCGCGAAATTTACGGTTGCTGCTCGAGTTCGTCGCCGAGAGAACAGACGTAGATGAGATCCACGTGATTGGTTATAGCAACGGTACACGGCTCGTCACCCGAGCAATGGAGCAGCTTGCACTGATCCACGACGGCGAGTCGGCCGACGAGATCTGGGAACAGCTGCGCCTTCGAAACGTGATCCTGGTCGGTAGTGATCTCGATCGCGGCGTGTTCGGATCCTACGTGGCCGATGGCTTGCTCAATGTCACGAAGCACCTGTCGATTTATATGTCACCGTACGACAAGGCGCTGGGCGTTTCGCAGTTCCTGACCCGCCGACAGCGGCTCGGACAATTATGGGGCGGCAAAGGAGGTGAGATACACCCGCTAGCGCGGCAGGCGCTGATCGATTTTCGGGATCGGATGAGCTTCATCAACGTGAGCGATGCCGAGGGCTCTGGTACAGGCAATGGGCACGGTTATTTTCGCAGCAGCCCATGGGCTAGCAGTGACATCCTAATGACAATGTATTACGGGCTGACGCCGGAGCAACGTGGACTGGTGGAACAGGAAGACCTCCCCATCTTCACGTTTCCACCCGATTACATATCACGTCTGTGGAGTGCTATCGAGACCGTGGATCCCGAGTTCGCCGAAGAATATCAGGCTTTCAAAGCAGCCCAACGTGCTAATAGTAAATAGATCTGCGTCCGCTGCAGCTCGGACTTAGAAATTCTCCACCATTGACCGCTGGCGCGCCACCTCTTCAAGACCTTACACCATCCATGGACGGGTCGGTTGTCTAATAAAATCCCGACAAATTCCTTAAAAGTTAAGAAAAATACTTGTCGATGACGGAATAGAGATCAAGTCACCTATTCACAAGCGCAAGCGATCACATCTCATTGATTCACGCTGCACATGATGTTGAGTTATTTCACTAAGTTTGACGATCTACTGGCTTGGTTGATACATGCTGTTGCTTTGGTGGTTCTTGCGGTAGACGATTTTTCCACCACAGACGGTTCTTCCACCACACCATGACAATTAGAACCCATCCGATATAAAAAACCCCGATTAGCAAGTTTGCTAACTCGACTGCGTAATCAAAATCGCTGTGGGTAATACCGGGAGCCACCATCCCACAGAAGGTTACTAAGGCCGCACAGAATCCCAATCGACGACGATACTTTGCTTGCTCAGGTTGATGAAGTTTGCCAGCAGCCTCTTGCAACATCTTCTGATTCAATATCTCTGCATCATGAGCTCGACTAACTTCGGCTTCATGTTCCTGGAATAATTTCCTAGCCCGTAGTTCGACATATAAGCTCTTTTGTATTGATTCATCACCTTTCGCAAGCGCGCAAGCCTTCGCCCACGGTCCGTCAGCCATGGAATCCCGCCTCATTTCCTGGGCGACTTGCGCGAAGTATTTTTCGTCTATGTCTTCAGCTTTTATCCTGGCAGCGTCAGCCATAAGCACGGCCGCCGGATTGACCTGGTGCGGTCGATCTGTCAGTAAGCGGGTCAGCCATCCCCCTGGTTTACCGATTCGTGTTGAGAAATCCCAAGCGTGAAGAAGCAACCAAGCGCATACACCGACCCGAAGCCCACTACCAAGAAAAGTTTGGGGCAAGATGGGGTCAGATACGACCAGTAGCAGTCCACATCCAAAGAACGCCAAGAGGATGATTCCTGCTCTAATAGCCAGAATACCGGTTCTACTGACGATAAGAATAGCTTAGCTCCACGGCAACTCATGATTATTATCGTGGGTGCCGAATCGGGGGAGATAGGACTATGTTTCGACTCAGTATAAATATCTTGCGCTAAGCCGCCCCTTTCAGCCTGTCCTGAGCCAAAGCCTATCTACGGGGCTTGGAAGATGTGAGCTTTGGCAATGTACGTAAGTAGGACGGTGACGAATAGGATTGTCTAATACTCTTATCTAGAAGCGGCAAAATCAGGCGGTAATTGCGCGAATTAGGCCAAACTTTTGGAAAGGATAGGAGTGGAAAAACAATTTTAATCAACACGCTATGCTTGATCAGGTATCAGGCTTCGAACCAGGTAGTCGGGAGTTCGCACCGAGGCGAACGAAGTGAGCCGACAGATGAGGAGCGAAGGGACGACAAGGTGGCGCAGCCACCGGTCAATCTCTCCGGGCTCGCCAAGTGGCATAAGGCCTCAATTGCGAGACCATTGAACTTTTCCAGACTTGCTACAATCAAAAGCAAGTATTCGTAACTAACCATAGCAAGAGGAATTGCATGTATGCTCAAGAGCGTCCTCGTGCTTCAACTAACATCGTGATCAGCAGAGTCACGCTTCTTATGGTCGCTGCGACTGCAACATTTATTCCGGGCTGGACTGCTCATGGCCGAACCAGTTCAGGGCCATCAACCGCTCAACAATCGACTACACCCGACTCGTACACACACATGTCGGAGGCACTCCGATCAGCGGTTAAGAAAATCGTCGTGTTGCCGACGCCGAGTCCTTCAAACCAGGAAATCACCGGAACCTATGAGAAGGATACGCCCGGCCTCGTTGGAGGAGCGGATGCCGGTAGAGATATGGGTATCATTACTCAAGAGATTGGCGGTGTAAACGTCAATTTCCCGATTCCAGGAATGGCAATTCCTGGCATGATCATCGGCGGAATATCGGGAGCAACCAAGCGCGAGATTCAGGAGTTTCGGGATGCACTCACAGACGATCTTGCCAAGGAGGCAAACCAGACACTAACCAACGGCGGGCTGGCGCTGGATGTTTACAGGGGGCTGCAGAGCGTACCGGATCTCGATTCAAAATTGTTTGCACCAACCACTCCGATTCCAGCCGATACAGACGCGATTCTGTACGTTACCTTTAACGGCGTAACGATCGAAGTTCAGGGCAACGAGGCAATCCTGACCACGGCGGCAGGGGTAACACTACGTCGCCAGAGTGACGGAACCGATTTGTACGAAAGGACGGTCCAGTATCAGGACAAGGATAAGCTTGAGAACTGGACAGCAAACGAGAATGCGCTCTGGCATGACTATGCCAACTTCGCGCGACATTATCTCGGGCGTGAAATTTCGGCAGAGGTTTTCGGCAGGATCGAGCTCCGTCACGAACTGCGACCGAAGGAATCGGACACTGTGGCCCGGATAAAGAAGAACGACTGGCAAGGCGTCAGCCGATCAACAAACCCAACCCTTGCGTGGGAGCTAACTTTGCTTGGTGGAGATTCTTACGGTCCGTGGGCAAGTGCAATCGACGAGTCAGACATCTATTACGACGTCGAGATATATGACATGCATCGGCTTGTATACGCAGAGAAGCAGGTTCCGGACCCGCATCACACGCTCGAATTCGAAATTGACGCTTGCAAAACGTACCGCTGGTCTGTGCGACCGTCTTATCACCGTGGCAATGACATAAAATTTGGCGAGTGGATGCGGTTCGAGTCAGATTCCGACACCGATCCCGGAAACGGAAGCGTTGGCAGGAAGGCATCAGAAGCGCCAGCTTATATTCAAGATTTCGCGTTGCTGAAAATCAAATGTGGCCGCAGGTAACACCGGGCACCATCTGCGCCTAGTAAGGAACGCCCACAGAGCGCTGCATGAAGCGCCACATGATATCCATGGGATCTGTACCGCCGGTTCCTGGATGTGTTCCACCGGACCACTCCCGACCGGCGCGGCCATGCGGATCATGCAAATCGTCGCCAGGTTCGCCGCCGTCCCACAGGCAGATCGCGAGCTTCTCGCAACTCGCATCCGGAGCATCCTTCGTAAAGCAGTGAATGTTGTCCTGACCTTCACCCTCAAGGGAGCTGGGCCCGTCAAGTTTACGGTAGCCCGACGGTACAACACCGCCAACGTCCAGCACACCAAATCGATTACCGACGTCATTCGGGCCAAAGCCGCACGCCGCATAGCCATCATTTTTGTCACCGTATTCCGCAAGAATCTGCAATACCGGTGGATAGATCCACACAGGTACTCCGGGGGCGGCTGCATCGGCAGAATTCATGCCGTCGTATGGTTCGAAGCGATCGAAAACTTCGTTTACGTGAAGTATCGACGGTGCGTCCCCGCCGCGAGGCGGAGTGACCCACCTTAAGTGATCAAAGACACCGGCCTGGTCTACGCCATCGATCGGCACCAGAGCTTTGAACAAGCTCGATGTTTCCGGATGCCGGGCGAGCGTATGAGACCACAGCGCGCCGTTAGAGTAACCGGCTGCGAAAATTTGTCCGGGATCCACACAATGGTTATCCATGGTCCACTTGATAATAGCCCTGGTGAAATCGATTTCCCGTTGCAAACTGACGGCATTGTCTTCATTTACGTTGCCGCACCAATCACACGGGATTTCGTCTTCAAGAAGGCAGCCATCGTTGGGAACCATGCATGACGGAACGGCCCAGTTCGGTTTGAGCCCGCCGAAGTACGAGTTTGGGGTGGTGTTGTCGCCTGTCGGATACAGGCTGATAAAGCCCACTGCGGCGCCTTTGGGTTCCAGGCGCGACTTCCAACTGTAAGCACCCGGCCCGGTCTCGCCGTATCCATGGAATCCCACGACGATCGGACACGGGGTGCAGTCCGACCCGTCGCATCGGCACTGCTCAGGTACTGTTAGGTCATGCACGCGGGCGCCGTAGTCATTTCCGTCGCCGACATCGAACGGCTTTGGAGGGCTTACCCCCGAATCTCCTACAGCGCACCCGAGCGATTTTTCTTCGCACGGCAGCACTGATCGCCCGGTTAGTTTCGTGTAGTCAGATTTGACGGCATTACATTTGCGTTCGGAAGCATTGGCATCCCAATCACAATCGAGCGCCTCGCAGTAGTTGTCGCATAGCTTGTGCGCCTCGCCGGACTCTCCATCACATACCAATGGCGAACCCGTCGCAGGTGAGGACACGACAAGCAGGACTGTAAGGAGAATTCTTACAGCTGAAATTCCGC
>Ga0255049_10000592_pt1 | contig 22160 bp, 15 predicted proteins | sample JV7_2_3_MG_FD_183615 | JGI IMG/M metagenome (GOLD analysis project Ga0255049, IMG submission 183615) | Seawater microbial communities from Jervis Inlet, British Columbia, Canada - JV7_2_3 | ecosystem: Environmental > Aquatic > Marine > Inlet | place: Canada: British Columbia | collected 2016-10-06
CGCGGCCTTGGGGCCGCTCCTACAGGGCCGTTCCTACGGGTTCTCATCAAACGGTGTGAACCACCTACTGCCAACGCGGCGTGCTTCGTGGCAACATTGCGGTATTGTCGCGGCCTTGGGGCCGCTCCTACAGTGGCCTTGGGGCCGCTCCTACAGTGGCCCTGGGGCCGCTCTTGCAGATGAGTCAATGACAGAGCAAGCCAGAAAACTCCTGATCGTCGAAGATGATCCCGGTCTCCTCAACCAACTCAAGTGGTGTTTCGAGGGTTACGACGTCTACACGGCTGAGAATCGTGAGGCTGCGATCGCCGAGCTGCGCCGCCACGAGCCGGCCGTTATTCTGCAGGATCTTGGATTACCACCCAAACCCGAGGGCGTGGAAGAGGGGCTCGCCACACTTGCCGAGACACTCAAGCTCGCACCGTACACAAAGGTCATTGTCGTCACCGGTAACGGTGATCAGGAAAATGCACTGACAGCTGTCGCGCAGGGCGCTTACGATTTTTATGAAAAGCCGGTCGATACCGACACACTCAAGTTGCTCGTTGATCGTGCTTTTAACATCGCCGAACTCGAAGGCGAGAATCGTCGCCTGCAAAATCAGGTAAACGAATCACCCCTCGATGGCATCGTCGCAGCGAGCGAAGGCATGCTCGCCGTTTGTCGCATGATCGAAAAAGTAGCGCCGACCGATGTAACCACATTGTTACTTGGCGAGAGCGGTACCGGTAAAGAACTGCTGGCGCGCGCATTACACCGCCTGAGTCCGCGTAGCGAACAAAACTTTGTCGCAATTAACTGCGCCGCCATCCCTGAAAACCTCCTTGAGTCTGAATTGTTTGGGCACGAAAAAGGATCTTTCACCGGCGCACACAAACAATCCATCGGTAAAGTTGAACTCGCCAGTGGCGGTACGCTGTTCCTGGACGAAATCGGGGATATGCCCATCGCACTGCAGGCAAAGATGCTGCGTTTCCTGCAGGAACGAGTTATTGAACGCGTTGGTGGTCGTCAGGAAATTCCGGTGGATGTTCGCGTCATATGTGCGACGAACCAAAGTCCCGATGTGCTGATCAAGGAAGGACTGTTCCGCGATGACCTGTACTATCGTGTCAGCGAAATTACGATCAACATACCGCCATTCCGTGATCGCGAGGAAGGACGCCTGATCCTCGCGCGCAACTTGCTGCGCAAATATTCTACGCAGCAAAAGCGCGCGATTAATGGCTTCGCCGACGATGCGGTTGTCGCTATTGAAGCCTATAAGTGGCCGGGCAATGTTCGCGAACTCGAAAACAAGATTAAAGGCGCAGTGATCATGGCTGACGGCAAAATGGTCACTGCCGCTGACCTGGGTGTTGCCGGTGGTGCGGACGAAGTGGAATCGCTGAACCTGCGCGAAGTTCGACAGCACGCCGAAACAAAAGCGATTCGTGTGGCACTCACCAAGAGCTACGGCAATATTTCCAAAGCGGCAGAGTTGCTCGGCATTACCCGGCCAACTTTGTACGACCTCCTGAACAAGTACGGCCTGAGTTCCGACTCCTACTCAAAAAAAGCCGCCCTGTAGGAGCGGCCCAAGGCCGCGACCCCACACCTGTAGGAGCGGCCCAAGGCCGCGACCCCACACCTGTAGGAGCGGCCCAAGGCCGCGACCCGAACATGTAGAAGCGCCCCTTGCCCGCGACCGCAATACCCCTTAACCTGTGCGGATAAACCCAATTCGCACGACATATTCAATATGGTGAACAAACAATCTCAGGCCAACGGCAAGATCCTGCTCGTTGATGACGATCCAGGGCTGCTGCGCCTGCTAAGCATCCGGCTGCGAGCCGAAGGTTACGACGTCGAAGCTGTGGAGTCGGCGCACAAGGCACTGTCCGTTCTGAATCGATTCAGCCCCGACCTGGTCATAACTGACCTGCGCATGGACAAGATGGATGGCATCGGTCTGCTTAGGGAATTGCAGACCCGTTCACCGGGCCTGCGGGTCATCATTATTACGGCGCACGGCACTATCCCGGATGCTGTCACTGCAACACAGCACGGCGCGTTTGGATTCCTGACAAAACCGATCGAGAAAGATGAGCTGATGTCGCTGGTCGAGCGCGGACTGAAGGTCTCGGGCTCGGTCGACGTTGATGAAGATTGGGCCTCCCAGATCATCACCCGCAACCAGGCGATGAAAGAGGTGATGCAGCAAGCCAAGATGGTTGCGGCGACCGACGCGCGCGTTCTAATAACCGGTGAGAGTGGAACTGGCAAAGAACTGCTGGCGCAGGCGATTCACAATGCGAGTGACCGACGTAACAAACCGTTTGTTGCGATCAATTGCAGCGCAATGGCGGAAAACCTCCTCGAGTCGGAACTGTTCGGTCATGAGAAAGGCGCTTTCACGGGAGCGACCCGCAGCCACGACGGCCTGTTCCGTTCTGCAGAAGGCGGCACCTTGATGCTCGATGAGATTGGCGATATGCCGATGCGTTTGCAGGTCAAGTTACTGCGTGTATTACAGGAGAGTCAGATTCGTCCAGTCGGCAGTACCGAGGCCGTGCATATCGATGTCCGAGTGATCTCTGCAACCCATCGAGACTTACAGGAGTTGATGGGCGAGGGGAAATTTCGCGAGGATCTTTACTATCGCTTGAACGTCGTCAACATCAAATTGCCGACATTGGACGACCGCCGAGAAGATATTCCACTGCTGGTTGCTAACTTCCTGCAGCAGATATCGCGCGAATCTGACCAGGAAAGAAAAGTGTACGCACCGGAGGCTGTCGAGATGCTTGTAACGGCGGAATGGCCAGGTAATGTGCGGCAGCTCTTTAACGTCGTACGACAAAACGTCGCGCTGTCGCGTTCGCCTGTGATCAGCGGAGAGCTCGTGCAGCAATCGTTAGGAGAGCACGCGGGCAAACTGGCATCGTTCTCTGATGCGCGCGATGAATTTACGCGCAATTACCTGTCACAGATTCTGCAAATAACGATGGGCAATGTGAGCCAGGCAGCTCGCCTCGCGAAACGCAATCGCACAGATTTCTACAAGCTCCTCGCCCGCCACCAACTAAACCCGGACGCGTTCAAAAACCGATAAAAGCACCTGTACGAGCGGCCCAAGGCCGCGACCCCGCACCTGTACGAGCGGCCCCAAGGCCGCGACCCCGCACCTGTACGAGCGGCCCCAAGGCCGCGACCTGCTCACAACCACTTTGCATCCCACAACGCATAATCCCTCACAGAACTGACAATTCCTGCGCGCAAAGGATTCGCCACAATGTATCTCGCAACGCCTTCAAGATCCTCCTCTTTGCGAATCGCTCTTTCGTAATAACCGGTTTGCCAAACCTTTCTGCGAAATCCCAAAAGGTCATTGACCCGCCTCGCTGAAAACGCTTTCACATTCTTGATGCAGTCGCTGAGCGACCGAGAGTCTGACAGTGAGAATAGCCAGTGAAAATGGTCGGGCATGACAACGAATGCCAGCGACTCGACGTACCCCATTTCGTGCTCGTGTCGCATGCAGTCGACGATTGCGCGACCACACTGGAAATTTCGAAATAGCGGCTGCCACTCGTGAGTTGCTGTTGAAACGTGGTAGATCTGATTAGGAATGCTACAACGCCCCTTACGGAGTTGGCTGTGACCTTTCATGGGATCATTGTGGGGTTTTACGTGTTGCTGGGTTAGGTGTGATTTGGGGCACGATATCGAGATTTGGTCGCGGCCTTGGGCTGCTCCTACGGGGTTGGTCGCGGCCTTGGGCTGCTCCTACGGGGTTGGTCGCGGCCTTGGGCCGCTCCTACAGGGGTTGGTCGCGGCCTTGGGCCGCTCCTACGTTTATTCCTGTTCGCGGATCGAGCGTTCAATCGAGGTGATCGCCTCGAGCTTTTGTTCGGCTTCTTCGAGATCGCGCCGTAGTCGTCGATTCTCGGCTTCAACGGTGGCCAGACGCTGACTCGCAGCCTGTTGCTGGGTTTGTGCAGCGCGTGATGACGATGTTCGCAGCCGGCGTGCCTCGGAATTGGCGACGATTTGTCGTTCTACATTGTTCAGGTGAATGACCGCCAGCGAAATTTCGGCTGGCGTCATGAGAATCGTTTGAGTTAGCACTTCGCGCAAAATACTCTGTGCCTGTTCCGGATTCGATTCCGGGTGGCCCGGGATGGATAGCACCAGTCCCAAGCGTAAATTGGTCGATGGCGATGGTGTTAGCTGGGCTGCGGCGGTCGCATCCGCAAAAATCTCAGCTTGTGCAGCTGGGTCACCACTGGCAATTCTGCTGAGTTCTGCGACATAAACTTCAATCTCCGGCCCACCGACAAGCTCTGCGTTTTCGGAACTCGAGGTGATGCGTCCCTTGATCCAGTCTGAGGTATTACCGCAAGCAGACAACAACGCAGCGACCAGCGCGGTCATCGCGAATGTGCGTACTCTCGTTGTCAGATTGCCATTAACCATTGGCCGCCAGCTTCTGTTGTCCCGCATCCTGCTGTTGCGGAATGTGAATCCTGAAATGCGCGCCCGAAAATTCATCCGAGTCGACCAGTTCCACCGAACCATCGTGTGCCTCAATACATTCCAGCACCACCGACAACCCGATACCCGTTCCGCCGACCTGTCCACCTTGTTCACGATCACCCTGAAAGAAGGCCTCGAAAATTCGTGGGCTTTCTTCCTCCGGAATACCGGGCCCCGTGTCGCCGAATTCTAATACGACGCTATTCGGCAATCGATGCGCCCGGATCGTGATGAAACCACCGCGTGGCGTGAACTTGACCGCATTCGACAGGAGATTATCAAGCACTGTTCGAATTTTGTCCTGATCCGCGTTCACAATAATGTCATCAACTTCCAGTCTTAACTGGATATTGGCCGCTTTCAGGGCCAATCGCTGTGCCCGGGCGATCGAAATGACCTGTTTTCGTAGTTCAAAATCTGACAGCGTCAAAATCTCACTCTTGGCTTGCCAGGCGCTGAAGCTCAGCAGGTTCTCGATGAGTTGCTGTAGTTTCAGCCCGTTCATGCGCAAAATATCTGTCACTTCACGCTGCGGCCCTTCCAGTTCGCCAACCGACCCATCCAGCAACAGCTCCGTTCCTTCACGAATATTCGCCAGCGGTGTCTTCAGTTCATGAGACATGTGGCGCAAGAATTTATTCTTTTCCTGTGCAAGTTCCAGAAGACGAAGTCGCAACCAGTCGAGCTGTCGTCCAAGACGTTGTAAATCGGTTGGGCCTTTAATCTCGATCGGATGTGAGAAGCCGCTCTCACCCAGTTGCCCGATAGCACGGTCAATCTGGCGGATCGGACGGGCGACCAGCAATGTGAAAATCAGGATGAGTATCAAGGTGCCTGGTACCAGGGCTGCGACCTGCCAGGCGGAAACTCGTCGCGCGTTACGTGCAGTTTCCTGGAGTACCGATAACTTTGTATCGACATAGGCGGTCAAAGCGCTGGTTAATTGATCGACATTCTGTTGCAGTGGCGCAAATCGCGCGATGGCTGCGATCAGCGTCGCGTCGTCCGCCCTCAAGTTCGACAACTCCTGCACTATGTCGTGCGCTTCCACACCCAATGTGGCCGCAAGATCCGTTGCTCCGACTTCCTCGACAAGTGGTGCCATGTTCAGCAGCAAGGTTTCGAAGGTCTGTAAGTCCTGCGTCATTAGCTGCAGGCTGTCGGGGTTTTTCAGGATCTGATATTGGCGTGCGACACGTTCAAGCGAGTTCAATTGCTCGTTAACCCGCCGGTTATTCTCGGCTGCCTCGACGCCTGTAGACACCAGTTGCTCGCTTTGTTCGGCAACCCGATCGAGATTCACGAGCGCCCAGACTACGGCGAGCAACAGCGGCAGGGCAACCAGTCCGAAGCCGACCAGAATCAGTCCGTTAAGCGATCGTGGGCGAGGGAATCTCATAGCGAAAGTTTACACCGGATAGCGGGTGTTGGTCCTCAGTCGGTCCAGTATGCGCTGGGGTCCCCGGAAGCAATTTTTTGCTCCCACGCGAGGCTCGTGCTGACAATAGTGTCGAGGTCGTCAAACTTCGGAGACCAGCCGAGTACTTCCCGGACACGGTTCGCAACTGCGATCAACTCGGGTGGATCGCCTGCGCGGCGTGACTCTTCGGCGATGTTCAGTTTTTCTCCGTTGGCCTTTTCGACCGCAGCCAGCACTTCGCGTACGCTGTAGCCGTGTCCGTAGCCGCAATTGAGTACGGTTGAGTCACCGCCGCTGCGAAGGTATTGCAGAGCGTCAAGATGTGCTGTCGCCAGATCTTCAACATGTATGTAGTCACGCAGCCCCGTGCCATCCGGGGTAGGGAAGTCGGTGCCAAATATCGATACACCCGGCCGTCGTCCTGTTGCCGCCTCACAAGCCACTTTCACCAGTAAAGTCGCCTTGGGTGTCGACTGCCCGATCGCACCGGAGGGCTCACAGCCTGCGACATTGAAATAGCGCAACGCTACATAGTTCGGCCCACCTGCGGCAGCGAGGTCGCGCAGCATCCATTCGGTCATGAGTTTCGACGTGCCGTAAGGATTGATGGGCTGTGTCGCTGAATCTTCCGACGCTCTGCCGCCGTCCGGAATACCGTAAACTGCGGCCGTGGATGAGAAGACGAAGTTCTTGACGCCATGTTTTGCGGCGGCCTCGAGCAGGGTGCGGCTCGAAGCGGTGTTATTGCGGTAGTACTTGAGTGGATCGCTGACAGATTCCGGGACGACCGTGTGTGCGGCAAAATGCATTATAGTGTCGATATCGTGCTCACCGAATATCTTTTCGAGCAGGGCGGCATCGCCGGTATCTCCGCGAATAAAGTCGCCTCCCGTGACGGCAGCTTCAAATCCCGTTGACAGATTGTCCAGTGTAACGACGCGTTCGTCCGCTAACCCGAGCTGCCTGGCAACGTGGCTGCCAATATATCCGGCTCCACCGCTTACCAGTATCTTCTTGTTCTTAATCAAGTTTTAACTCTTCCCTGTGTCTTTTCACAAGAATTGTGAACGCTATGCTATTTAAGAGGACAAAGTTTAACAATACTTGTCTACAGAGTACGGACCTGGATCGCACTGTCGCCAATTTCGCACACCACAAGTTCTGTCTAGGTTCAGCTACACCAAGTACTATTGGCATATTCAGGTATGGGCGCAAAAGGTATATGATTTTGATCAGTCGGTACAAAAGCACCGTAGTCCTGTCGACTTCGTTATTCCTCACTGCTTGCGGTGGCAGCGGCTCTGATGCGCCGAGTACTCCGCCTCCACCGACCAATCCAGCGCCTGTTGCGGTTACTGTCGCAGGAGTTTTGCGCTACGAGTTCGTCCCTGCCTCGCACAATAATACGAGCGTCTGCTTTGGCCTGGACTTTGCCAATACAATTGCGAGGCCAATTCGTGCGGCGACCGTGCAATTGCTGGATGCGAGCAATAATATTCTGGGGCAGATGGTGTTAGGCGAAGATGGTTCGTATTCATTCGCAAATATTCCTGTCAATACCGACGTTCGTGTTCGTGTACGAGCGGAGCTGAAGCGCAGCGGCAGCCCAAATTGGGACGTGGAAGTCAGGGACAATGTCGATAACTCGGCATCTCCGCCACCACTGGCAACGCGGCCCCTCTACGTTACGGAGTGGGCGTTGAATACGGGCGGGAATAATATCACTGACGCGGATTTCACCGCACTGACAGGATGGGACGGATCTGCTTACACGGCCGCGCGGGCAGCTGCACCATTTGCGATTCTGGATACCATTTACACTGGTATGCAGTGGATTTTAAGTGCCGATGCGAGCGCAAGTTTTGCGCCACTTGATGCATTCTGGAGCGTGAATAATACGAACGTGTCCGGAACACCGACCGATATCGATTTGGGCGAGTTCGGTCCGGCCGGATTCTATCGAAGTGATATCGATTCGTTGTTTCTTGTCGGTGATGCTGCCATCAATACGACGGAGTTTGATTTCGCCGTGGTTCTTCACGAATGGGGCCACTATTTTGAAGACAATTTTTCGCGCTCGGACTCTGTAGGTGGTCGGCATTTCCTCGGCGGACTCATCGAAGCGAGAACCGCGTTTGGCGAGGGATGGGGGCATGCCGTAGCCGCGATGGCATCGGGTGATTCAATGAGTTGCAATACCGGGGCTGCTGGCGGCGGAACGAGCGGAGGGTTTAATCTCGAGACAACCGACCGCGGCCCGCAAGGCTGGTACAACGAACTGGCAATTGGTGGACTGATCCTGGACCTTGCTGACACTGCAGATGACGGCGTGGATAACAATTCCATTGGTTTCGGTCCCATCTTTGACATTATGACCGGGCCACAGATCACGACCGAAGCATTCACGACATTGTTTTCTTTCGCAAGTCTGCTAAGACCCAACCTGACGCCGGGCGAACAGAGTTTCCTTGATACATTGTTGGCGACCGAGAATATCGAAACGACAGGTCTTGATATTTGGGCAAGTACACAGGCAAACATCGACATTGCGCCGAATAATGCGCGGGACGTAATGCCGTTGTACACCGATTACGCGGCCGACGGTTCGACATTTAACATCTGCACAAACAGCGATCACGACTCTCATATGGATGGCAACAAACCCGCGGAGCACCGCTATTTACGCGTTACGACGACATCGCCATCGCCAGTCATCTACGATGTGACGGTTGCGGCCAATCCGGTTCCGCCGCCGACAGCGGATACCCAACCGGCGCCACCCGCCGATCCAATCACTATTAACGATCGCAGTGATCCGGATGTGTTCATATATCGAAATGGTGGTCTCGTCGCGTTCAGCAACAGTGGAGTTGACGATGTGGAGACATTTGCGACACAAAGCCTTCCGGCCGATACATACGTAGTGGATTTGCAGGAGTGGCGTTTTGGGGACCCGAATCAGTCATCGGATTTCCCTGATCAGGTTTGTTTTGATGTAACAATGACGGCACGGTAATGATTGACGACAAGGTGAAAGACATGGTGCGAGCGAATAGATTGGTAATCCTCACAGTAGTGACGATGGGGTTGGCTGCTTGCGGCGGTGAAGCAGTGAACGAGCAGGTCGCTGACGAGGTTGAAGTTGCCAATGCAGCGTTGGAAGTCAGCAAAAAGTCCGGCGATCCTGAGCTTGGTGGCGCCATAGGCACACCCAATTCGCCATACAGAATCGAGTACCGCATCATTGGAACGCCAATCGTTGGAAGTCCGGTTACCGTGGATTTAGGAGTGCAATCCAGTCGGGGTCCACTACCTCTGAATCTCGAATATCGAATCAACGATGCGACGTCGATGGTCCTGGCGGAATCGCAGCCGGCCAGTGTTCGTTTGGAGCCCGTCGGCGACGGCGCAGCGTTCACACAGCAGGTGACGGTCATCCCGCAACGAGAAGGTCGTTTCTATCTCAACGTCAGCGCCTATTTCGAGACCGTGGATGGAACGATGTCCACGGTGACAGCAATTCCCATCCAGGTGGGAGTCGGCTCACGAGAGCTGCAGCCGCATGGCGAGGTGCAGATTGATGAAAATGGTGAAGCTGTGAGGGTCCTGACAAACGATCCGTAGGTGCGGTTGTTATGCCCTTCGGGTGCCCAGACCGCGAAGCGAAGCGGCGGCCGCAGGCCGCTACAGACCAAACGAACAGTCGCGGTCTAAGGACCGCTCCTACAAGGTGCGGTCCCCCAAGCGGGACCGAGGTTCGCGGACTGGGGCCGCTCCTACGACCGCTCCTATGGGCATAAAAGGGAAAAAATTCCCAATTTTTTTCTCAGAACTGAAGCTGCGTCACAGTTCATAACGCGACAAATAACTACAGTATTGATCAGGCTATAGGACAAGCTGGTCAATGCAAAAGGACTTACGAGACAAGATACGGGCTGCCACCGAAGCGTCCGGGATCACGAAACCCAACTTCGTCGAACTCCTGTCATTGATCGATCAGCATTATGACAAAATGGAAGCGACGATCACGCAGTCGGTCAGGACTGCTACCCATGCAGACCTTGCTGCCGATACTGCAGCTCCCATAGAGGCAATTTTCGACAGCGTGACCGAGGCACTGATCTCCGTGGGCGCCGATGGCGTCATTCGCAATTGCAATAAAGTCTGTACGCACTACTTCAAACTGACCAAAGATCAACTTGTCGGATCAAACATCGCGAACATATTGCCAGGCGCCAAGGACCTGCCGGTCACCGATTTTCTCGGGCCCTACATGTCCGATCTCGAGGACACGAATATTGAGCTCGCCGACGGTGAGGTCGATGCACTGCGCTCTGATGGCGATCGCTTTGTCGCCGAGATCAACGCCAGCGGGCTTGCAACGAAAGACCACGCTGTCTTCGTGATCAGTCTGCGCGATGTCACGGATCGCATACGATCGGAAAGCGCATTGCGGGAAAATGAAGGTCGTTATCGTGCTCTCGTTGAGAATGCGCCCGAGGCGATCATTGTTTTTGATGTCGACAGCAATCGCTTCACGGACGCGAACGACAACGCTTGTACCCTGTTTAATTTGTCGCGCACTCGCTTACTGAAAATAGGTCCGGAAGCGATCAGCCCCAAGACACAGCCCGATGGCACGCCATCGTTTGGCGTGCATCGTGGTTACATTGATCGAGTTTTTCAGGGCGAACACCCGACATTCGAATGGATGCACAAGGACTCTACCGGCCGACAAATTCCGTGCGAAGTACGCTTCAGTCAGTTGCCATCCGACGAAAAACGTCTGATTCGCGTCAGTATTACCGATATCTCCGAGCGCAAGCGCGAAGAATCGCTGGCGTACGCGCAGAACAAAGTTCTGGAAATGATCGCTGCCAGCACCCCGTTTGATCGAACGCTGCGTGCTATTTGCCGCTTCGTCGAGAAACTGGGCGGTGATTTCAAAGCCGCGATCATGCTGCTTGATACCAAGAGCCAGACTCTTTCTGTCGAACAGGCACCGAGCCTGTCGGATAAATTCAAGCTCGGTCTCGACTTTATCAAGGTTGACCCGGACAGCCTCACTTGTGGCTCTGCTGCTTTCCAGGCTCAGGATCGTATAACGACCAGCATTGCGAAAGATGCATCCTGGGAAGGCAAACGCAAAGTTGCGGCCGAGAGTGGCATCGTTGCTGTCTGGTCATTTCTGATTTACGGCTCTGGCGGAAGCGTTCTTGGTACGCTGGATGTCTACCTGGGTGAATCACGCGCGCCGACGACAGATGAACTCGACAAGCTGAGCGGCATGGTGCGAATGGCCGGTATTGCTATCAAGCGCCAGCACGACGAGGAACTGTTACGGACCAGCGAGGCACGTTATCGCGGTCTGTTCGAGAACGTCATCGACGGCGTCTACATTGCGTCGCGTGAGGGTGACATCATCACAGTGAATCCAGCGCTCGTCGAGATGCTCGGATATGACAACGCTGAAGACATGAAATCCGCCGGTAAGACGACGGTTCTTTACGTTAACCCCATCGACCGGGAGCGCGTGTTCGCTCGCCTGGAGGCGGAGGGTGTTGTAAAGAACTTCGAGTACCGCCTGCGTCGCAAGGATGGAAGCCAGATTGTAGTGCTGGAAAACTCACGCGCGATAATCGATGACGATGGGCAAGTCGTTGCCCATGAAGGCACCATTACCGATATTACTGATCGCAAACGCGCCGAGACCCGGATTTTCGAGGAGAAAGAGCGCGCACAGGTTACGCTGCAGTCTATTGGTGATGGCGTAATTACGACGGACGCGGACGGCAACGTCGATTACATCAACCCGGTTGCTCAGGATCTTACCGGATGGGACATGCGTAGCGCTCGCGGTACGAGCGTCACAGATATCATGATGATAGTGAACGAACACACGCGTGCAACGGTAGAGAATCCCGTGATTCGTTGCCTTAAGGAAGGCCGCGTCATCACGCTTGCCGAAAATTCCGTCCTGATTACGAAACACGGTGACGAAGTGCCAATTCAGGACTCGGCGGCGCCCATTCGAGATCGCATTGGTAACATCATCGGTTCCGTAATGGTCTTCCATGACGTCAGCAAAGAGACGCGGTTATTCCGCCAGCTGAGCTACCAGGCGTCGCACGACACGCTAACGGGCTTGATCAACCGGCGCGAGTTCGAAAACTATTTGATTGGTACGCTTGAGAAAACGCGCAACAACGCCGAAGAAACTCATGCTCTGTTATACGTCGATCTCGATCAGTTCAAGGTCGTCAACGATACCTTCGGGCACACTGCCGGTGATGCTTTACTGCGGCAATTATCCGAGCAGATTCAATCCAAAATACGTTCGACGGATATGCTGGCCCGGCTAGGTGGTGACGAGTTCGGCATTCTTCTTGAGCGCTGCAGTGAAGAGCGTGCAATAGAAGTCGCTGAAGATATTCGCGGGTCGATTGAGGGCTATCGATTCGAATGGCAGGAATCGTTTACGACGGTTCGATGTTCCATTGGTGTTGTTATCATCTCAAGTGAAAACGCTGACGTTGCAGGTGTGATGAGCTCTGCAGATGTCGCTTGTTACTCGGCCAAAGACATGGGACGAAATCAGGTTCACCTATACAGAGACGCCGACGCATCGCTTCGTCACGAAGAGATGAAATGGGTATCGCGAATTACGAGCGCCGTTGAAGAAGAACGCTTCGAGTTGTTCTTCCAGCCGATCATTGGCATTGGCAAAAAGAGCAACAGTGACCGTGGCCACTACGAAATCCTGCTTCGCATGCGCGATGAAAATGGTCAGCTCGTGGGGCCGGACCAGTTCATTCCAGCCGCGGAACGTTACAACCTGATGTCGACGCTGGACCGGTGGGTAATCCACGAAGCCATTACCGAACTGGCCGATCGCAATGACGAGGGCGAAGCACGCTATACGCTGGCGATTAATCTCTCAGGTACATCTCTGAGTGAAGACCGCTTCCTCGATTTCGTCATTGATGAACTCGGCAAACAAAATTTGCCGAACGGAGCGATCTGTTTTGAAATTACAGAGACAGCGGCGATCTCCAATTTGTCGCGCGTCGTGCATTTCATGCAGGAGTTGAAGAAGCTCGGTTGCATGTTCTCGCTTGATGACTTCGGTAGCGGCCTGTCATCGTTCACATATCTTAAGAACCTGCCCGTGGACTACCTCAAGATTGACGGCCAGTTCATTAGCAACGTCGCTGATGACGATGTTGACGAGAGTATGGTTAAGGCGATCAGTGACGTCGGTCATGCCATGGGCATCGAGACGATAGCGGAGCGCGTTGAGACCAAACAGGTTCTCGATAAACTCGGATCGCTGGGAGTCGAGTTCGCACAGGGCTACTACATCGCGAGACCTGCATCAGTGCAGTCGTTCGAGCCCTGGGGCAAGAAATCAGGTGCGCTCCTGGCCTAGGCGCTGTCCGCAATGTCCACGGGTGGCGTCGCGCCATCGATACGGTACACTGTTTGAATGGCCAACGGCGCAACCCCCACAGAGTACCCTGCAAGTCCAGCGCGGCTATTATCCGCGGACGAACCGGGCCCATTCCAGGTACTTAATCCGCTGGCAGAAGACCCAATCTTGCTGGTTTGCGATCATGCCAGTTGCCGCTTTCCGAAGTCGCTGGGCGATATGGGTCTCGATCCTTTTGCCCGACGTTGCCACCTGGCCGTTGATATTGGTGCAGGACCACTCACCGAGAAGCTGGCGGACAGTCTTGGCGTTACGGCGATCCTTGCACAGTACTCGCGCCTTGTCATGGATTGTAATCGCCAGTTAATGGATCCCAGCGCGTTTCTGCAATTCGGCGACGGCATTCTGGTACCCGGCAATCGCAACCTGCATCAATCTGATAAGGACCTGAGGGCGGAAACGCTTTACTGGCCGTATCACGAAGCCGTGGACAAACAGGTTAAGCGCTTGCGTGGCATAGGTCCCGCACCGGCATTTATCGCCATACACAGTTTCACGCCGGTTATGAATGGTGAAGCACGCCCCTGGGAGATGGGAGTGCTGTGGGATACGGATACACGCTTACGTGACATTTTTCTTGAGGATTTTTCTGCGGCCGGTTACCTCGTCGGCGATAATCAACCGTACTCTGGCAAAGCACCGCAGGATTTTACGATTGATCACCACGCCGAAGAGGTCGGATTGCCGCACATCGGTATTGAAATTCGCCAGGACTTGATCGACGATAACGCGGGTGTTGAGATCATCGCGAATGTAATGCACAAGATCGTTGAATCGATACCGAAACGATTACAAGAAATGGGGTCCGGGGATGAGGAAGAAAGAACCAGCGTTCACAATCGGGGTTGAAGAAGAGTACTTGCTGGTCGACAAAGAGACGCGTGCTCTTGTCGTCGACCCACCGAAAACCCTGATGGCTGAGGCCGAAGCGAAGTGCGGCACACAAGTAACGTCCGAGTTGTTACGCTCGCAGATCGAGGTCGGCACAAAAGTCTGCAATAATGTGCAGGAAGCGCGGCAGGATCTCGCGCGCCTGCGCAGCAACATTATTGAAGTAGCTGATCGTCACGGTCTTGCACCCATTGCGGCATCGACGCACCCGTTCTCAAAATGGACAGAACAAAAACACACCGATAAAGAGCGCTACTCTGAACTGACCCATGAAATGCAGGGCGCCGCGCGGCGACTCGTCATTTGCGGCATGCATGTCCATGTTGGTATTGACGATGACGAACTGCGGATCGATCTGATGAATCAGGTCTCCTATTTCTTACCGCACCTGCTCGCTTTGTCATGTTCGTCACCTTTTTGGGCGGGCAGGGACACTGGCCTCAAGAGTTATCGGTTGACGATCTTCGATGCGTTACCGCGTACCGGTCTGCCGGAACGATTCGCGAGTTGGGCGGAGTATCAACGCCATATCAATATCCTGATCGATTCAGGTCTCATTCAAGACTCGTCACGAATCTGGTGGGATCTCCGGCCGAGCAAGCGTTTCCCAACGCTTGAGACGCGCATCATGGATGTGTGCACCAGGATTGAGGATACGATCGCTTTGACATCGTTACTGGTCTGCATAATGCGCATGCTCTATCGACTGCGCACACGCAATCAACGCTGGCGCATTTATACACCGATGCTGATTCGCGAGAACCGCTGGCGCGCGATGCGCTACAGCTTTGATGAAGGCATGATCGACCTTGCCAAGGGCGTCGTCGTGCCGTTCGAAGATCTTATCGACGAAATGCTCGGGCATGTTGCCGAAGATGCCGAAGCGCTGGGCTGTGAAAAAGAACTGGCGGACGTGCGGCAAATTCTCTCAAGGGGCACTAGTGCGCATCGTCAGTTGAGAGACTACGCACTGGAAAGAGCGAATGGGGCAAGTGCTGAGGACAGCCTGAAAGCAGTTGTCGATACATTGATCACAGATACGGCTGAAGGGCTGGAAATGTGACGTGATTCGCACTCTGGCTGCCGGAATGCGGCCTACGTCGCATTATGTATCACCGGACCCCGTTAGCATTGTCGTATGTCAATGCTTAGCCCTTTAGTCACGCCGTTTTTGGCGATTTTTGCGGTTGCCTACGCAGGTCTTGCGGTGCGTGTGTCACGCTCCGGTGCGCAGCATACGAACAACATGGTCAGCTTTTTCCTGTTCCTGATCGCCGGCATGATCGCAGGGTCTGCATTTTCATACGGCACAACTGATGCAAATCTATTCGGCATTGGCCGCACCTTAGGCTTCTTCTCAGCCGGATTTATTCCGGTTGTGTTTTACATCGTCTATCGTGAGTACACGGTAGGCCCACCGAATACCTTGATCATTGTCGTGCTCAGCATTGTGCCAGTTGCGACCACGGCCTTGGCTCTGACCAATTCAATGCACAACCTCATCTGGGTCGTTAATGAAACTGCGGGTGGACTTACTCACAGCAACATAATGGATCATGAATGGTATAGGCAGATTTACGCGCCATTTACCTACGGACTGTTCGGATACTCCGCAGTTATGCTGGCCGGGCGTCTGCCGAGTATCGCGCCGGCTCATCGCAAAACGATTTCATTGCTGCTCATCTGTGCTGTATTGCCGTTCGCCATCAGTATCGGCAACACGTTTTTTAACATGGGCCCGCCGGAGTTTCCGTTTACGTCGGTAACTCTCGCTCTGGTCTGGCCGTTTTTCGCCTATGCCAGTTTGAAACTGCGGGTGCATGAATTCAGTCCGGTCGCCTATCAGACATTGTTTGACCACGTGCGTGATCCGATTTTTGTCGTTGACAACGAGCAACGTATTATTTGTGCGAATCAAGCCGCACAGGAATTGCTGGGAGGGCGTGAAAGTGAATTGATCGGTCACAAGCTATGGGAAGAGTTTCCGGCGGCTCGCGCGATACTTGAACAAGCGAAAGAACTGGATCTGACGCAAACGCTCAGAATGGATACGAACAACGTCTATGAAGTCAGCGTTGGGCCACTGACCGGGCCAAAAGGACAAAACCTGGGCATGGTTGTGGTTTGCCGTGATGTAACGGAACGACGTACGGCCTTGAGTCAGCTGGCGGAAAGCGAACACCTGATCCGCACTCTAATTGAGACATCGTCTAATGGAATCTTGAGGTTCGCACGCGATGAAAACGATCCCGACCACAAGTTCCGCTGCGTATTTGCAAACCGCGCAGCAGAATCGTTTGTAGGGGAAGAATTCGGAACGCTTGTTGGAATGCCGCTCGAGAAACTGCAGCAACTCGATCCCGAAAAACTATTGAAACACTTTGGCGGAGAGAAGAGCGCGACATCGCAGGTGAGTTTCGAAATAGCCGCGGAATCGGGGCTGCAAGACAATTGGTTACGCATCGTCGGAGAACCCGTTGGTGACGACTTTTCGGTAACGCTCGTCGACATTACGCAACGCAAACGTAACGAAGACAAAATGCTCGCTGATGCGTTACGAGATCCGCTAACCGGCATACTCAATCGTCGTGGTTTTGAGCAGGAAGGTGCATCTTGCATCCGACGCAGCAGTGTTGGCGCAGTACTGTATCTCGACCTGAATCAGTTCAAGGCGATTAATGACCGATTCGGTCACCAGGCAGGTGATGCGCTATTGAAAGCATTCGGTCACCGACTGGAGTTCTGCTTGCGGCCAGAGGATATTCTGGGCCGACTCGGCGGAGACGAATTCGCGATCGTACTGCCCGGTGTTCCCGTCGATGATGTTAAGCACATCGCCGAGCGGCTTGTGCAAACTGCCTCAGAGGCGTACATCATCCAGGGTCAGGAAATCACCTGTACGGCAAGTGTCGGTATTGCGCTGATGCCAAAGCACGGAGAGGAGCTGTGGCACCTCATCAGCGTGGCGGATGGGGCGATGTATGACGCCAAAAATATTTCCGAAGAGGAAGCGGCCAACGACACCGCTGCCTATGTCGAAAAAGCGACCGCTTCGTAGGAGCGCTCCGGTAGGAGCGGCCCCTAGGCCGCGAAGCGAAGCGGCGGCCGCCAGGCCGCTCGAGATCTCAACCCTGGCAGAGGTCGCGGCCTTGGGGCCGCTCCTACAGAGTGAGGTCGCGGCCTTGGGGCCGCTCCTACAGGCTGCTCCTACGGGATTGGGTATACGACGATATCCAGCACGGCCGGATCGTCGGTGTCGTAGACGACCATGTCGACTACATCCCCAAGTGCAACGTTCAAAGGGAAGGGTCCCGCAAGTGCTACCTTACTCAAAAATTCCGTTATGTAGACGTCGTAATTGCCGGGTTCCAATTCAAGCGACGGCCCGGGAAGTCTGGAAACAATGCCTGCCCGAAACGGAAATTGGTCATCAATGCTAGTGCCGGCCTCGACGATATACAAGTTGGTTAACTCAAAATTATTCGATGACGGGAAGTAGAGTAACTTTGCCGCGGTATCGATGGATCGGCGGTCCATTATCGTATTGATTGTCGAGTAGACGCCGCCTGAGCCAACTGCGGTGACGCGATAGTGAAAACCCAATGCGACCGAAAAATTTGTATCCAGCGATACGATCGTGGTGTCACCGGCTGGCGTATAGAAATACTCATAGTTGCCTACCGCGATATCAGCATCCGCAGTCAGGTCGCGATACGCGTGGTCGGCCAGTATCTGAGAGCTTAATGCCGCATCGTCATAAACGTCCGATGTATTCATTTCCTTGGCCGTATGAAGGAACTGAACGGTTGATGATGCTAGTGAGTCGTGAAACGGTACTGCACCGCCGAGCACGCCCAATCCACGCACGACTAGTGGCGAAGTATCATTTGCGTCGCCGTCAAACGGTGTAACAACCATAATAGTGCGCGGCAAAAGGGTGGTAGGTCTGGATGTAAAAAGAACGTCGGTCGGGTCGCCACTGGTCGTGATAGTGACAACATAGTCATCGGCCTCAAAATCCAGCGCGTCCGAAAGTTCACCAATATTGAGAGTCGCTACCTGCTCCCCAAGAACCGGGGCTACGCCGTCCAAAGCGAAATATACGTCGATGGTAGTTGCGCTGAGCGAATTACTGGCGTGTGAAAAGCGCGCTTGAAATACGGTATCGGTATCAACAAACGTGCGTTGCGGTACGTCCCATACTGTCAAAACAGGGGCAGCGATCGTGCCACCCGCCAGTATCGTGTAGTGCTGGTCTGCGACGAAGTCGATATGCTGGCTGGCGATGCGAGTCAACGTAAGATCGCCGGCAAAGAAGACTTCGAAGCTGAAGGTGTAATCAAGATCGTCGTAGCTGTCTGGCGCTGTCGTGTTTTGATAGCGAACCTGCCCGATTGCGCGCTCCTCGATCAGGAAATTCATTTCCGGCGACCCCTGGATCGCGTTGATCGCCGTGATACTGGCCTTGCCAGTCGCAACAGGGAGTTGCGAACCACCACCGCAGGCGCCGAGCAACAAGCCGGTTGTGAGCGCCAGTAATAAACCTGTTCGTTTCATCAATTGATTCACTTCTCGTAGCCGTAGACCGACTTCACCTCTAAATACTCATCCATTCCGTGTGCGCCCCATTCGCGTCCGTTACCCGACTGCTTAAAGCCGCCGAAAGGCGCCATGGCCTCGAGGTCCGCACCGTTTATATGCACCATGCCGGTACGCATGCGCGACGCGACGCGTCGGGCCCGCTCCAGGTCGCCAGAGGAGACGTAGCCAGATAAACCGTACGGTGTGTCGTTTGCGATGCGGATAGCTTCCTCTTCATCCTCGTAGGGAATGATCGATAACACCGGCCCGAAAATTTCTTCGCGCGCGATAGTCATATCATTACTGACATTCGCGAATACCGTTGGTTTCACGTAATAACCCTTTTCGAGTCCTTCAGGTCGTCCGGTGCCACCGGCGGCAAGGGTTGCGCCTTCATCAATACCCTTTTGGATCAGGTCCTGAATCTTGTTCCATTGCAATTCTGATACGACAGGGCCGACACGCGTGCCTTTTTCGCGTGGATTGCCAACGGCTGTCTCAGCGGCAACTTTTGCGGCAATCGCTGCTGCGGCATCCATTTTGTCCTTCGGCACCAGCATTCGGGACGGGGCGTCGCATGACTGCCCGGTATTCTCAAACATGGTCGCAGTGCCTTCCGTAACCGCTGCCGTGAGGTCCGCATCATCGAGAATTATATTTGCTGACTTGCCGCCCAGTTCCTGAGCAACGCGCTTGACACTCGGTGCCGCATTCTGGGCAACGAGGATGCCTGCGCGGGTCGAGCCCGTAAACGACATCATCGCGATATCGGCGTGCTGGCTAAGCGCAGTACCAACGCCTGGACCGTCGCCGTTGATCAGATTGAATACACCAGCGGGAACGCCGGCTTCGTCGAGTATCTCGGCGAACAGGATGGCATCGAACGGTGCTATTTCGCTGGGTTTCAAAACCATCGTGCAGCCGGCCGCCAGAGCCGGTGCGACCTTGACGGCGATCTGGTTCATCGGCCAGTTCCACGGCGTTATGAGCCCACACACACCGATCGGCTCTTTGACGACAATCGCGGTGCCGATGTTTTCTTCGAATTCGTAGTCTTTCAGCGTTTGCAGTGCGGCACCGATGTGCTGCGTACCACTCGCGGCCTGTGCGTACTTGGCAAGGCCCCAGGGAGCACCCATTTCATCCATGATCGCTTCTGCTACTTCATCTGCACGTCGTACAAATACGTCGAGAATTTTCTGCAGCAGCTCAACCCGTTCTTCACGGCTGGTTTGCGAGAAAGACTCGAATGCGCGCGACGCTGCATCTACGGCGATATCAACGTCGGCAGCAGAGCCGATGCTGACTTGTCCATACACTTCCTCAATCGCGGGATTCACAACATCCATGGACTTCGGCTCAATCGGATCAACCCATTGGCCATCAATGTAAAACTGCAGTTTCTTGAGCATGCCTGTCTTCCTCAAACGAGCCGCGCATCATAACGTATATCGGGCTTTGCGGCTTGCCGAAAATGGGCTATTGACGAGTGGACCTGATTCAATGCGACAATGATCGCCGTATGGCGCAGCCAGGCGGCGAAAATCACCGCGTAAATCGTTGAAAAAAATGGGGAAAACGGGTGGCAACGAACAAGGAATTACAAGCGATTCGTGATGTGGCAACACCTCAGGGCGTGGGCATTCAGACCAAAGTTTATGCGGACAAAGCGAGGAATGCCGAAATCTGGGATGTAGAGGGTAATCGCTACATTGATTTGGCGGTTGGAATTGCTGTTTGTAATACCGGTCACAACCATCCTGACGTCGTAAAAGCGGTTAAGGATCAACTCGATCGCTTCAGCCATACCTGCTTTCAGGTTGCACCGTACGACGTGTATGTGAGGTTGGCTGAGCGTCTGAACGAGATGGCTCCGGGTAACACACCGAAGAAGTCGATTTTTCTGACGACGGGCGCCGAGGCGGTGGAAAATACCATCAAGATCGCTCGTCGATATACCGGGCGGACCGCGGTTATCTCCTTTACGGGCGCTTTTCACGGCCGGACGATGATGGCGATGGCACTGACGGGCAAAGTAATGCCTTACAAGCAGGGCTTCGGCCCGTTTCCGGCCGAGGTTTATCACGTCCCGTTCCCGATCGAATATCACGGCATTACGGTTGAGGATTCCATCGCGGCGCTCGACAAATTGTTCAAAGCCGATGTTGAACCGGACCGCGTCGCGGCGATCATCATTGAGCCGGTGCAGGGGGAAGGCGGTTTTTACCCGGCGCCAGAGGGTTTTCTGCAAGAGCTCAGGGATATCTGCGACGAGCATGGAATCGTACTGATCGCCGATGAGATCCAGACCGGTTTCGCCCGCACGGGCAAGCTGTTTGCCGTCGAGCACGCTGGTATTGAGCCCGATTTAATGACTTTGGCCAAAGGTCTTGCAGGTGGATTCCCGCTGGCGGGTGTCGTCGGCAAAGCCGAGATCATGGATTCCATTCATGCTGGCGGACTCGGTGGAACCTTCGGTGGCTCACCAATAGGGTGCGCAGCGGCTCATGCCGTACTAGACATCATCGATAAAGACGATCTTTGCGGTCGAGCCGTAAGAATAGGAGAGCAGATTCGAAGCTGGGCGCTTGAGCTGCAAAGCGCGACCCGTTGTATCGGAGATATCAGAATTAACGGCGCGATGAGCGCCATTGAACTGGTCGAAGATGGCGACGCAAACAGTCCGGCAGCAGACATAACCAGGGCGGTGGCGGCCGAAGCGGCCGATCAGGGTGTGATCATCCTGACATGCGGTACGCGTGGAAACGTAATTCGATTCCTGCCACCATTGACCATCAGTGAAGAAATGCTCGCAGAAGCACTAACAATAATAGGCGATATTATTCGCAAGAAAGGCTAACTAAAGGGGGGGACCTATGCTGCCGGTGGATGACATCATTCACCTGGCTGTGACTGGTCTGGCACAAGGCTGCGCCTACGGACTCATCGCACTCGGGTTTGTACTGATCTACAAGGCGACGGAGGTCGTCAATTTCGCGCATGGCGAGTTCATGATGCTCGGCGCGTTTGCCGTGCTCGCGTATTCGGAGGCCATGGGCGGCAGCTTCTGGCCTGCCTTCATTCTGGGCTGTCTGTCGATCGGTGTAGTTGGCTACCTGATTGACGCGCAAATCATGCGTCGTATCATCGGTCAGTCATCGGCCAGTATTTTCATCATGACCGTCGCCTTCGGTTTTATTTTTCGCTCGCTGGCGGGAATGATCTGGGGTTGGAATACGTTTTCATTGAGTACCCCTTTTA
>Ga0255049_10000594_pt1 | contig 22118 bp, 23 predicted proteins | sample JV7_2_3_MG_FD_183615 | JGI IMG/M metagenome (GOLD analysis project Ga0255049, IMG submission 183615) | Seawater microbial communities from Jervis Inlet, British Columbia, Canada - JV7_2_3 | ecosystem: Environmental > Aquatic > Marine > Inlet | place: Canada: British Columbia | collected 2016-10-06
GCTTTGGTCCCGCGGCGCTGCCGCGCAATGGTTCGCTGGCGCTTGGTGGCGGCTCAGCCTCGCCGCTCGATATGGCACAGGGCTATGCCACGATTGCGAATGGCGGCTACGGCGTAAAACCCTATGTCATCGATGCTATTTATGGACCCGAAGGCGAGACCCTGTATCGCGCTCAGCCGCTCGTTGTCTGCCGGATTTGTGACGCGCAGGCAGAAAACCCATTTGAACAGGCAATTTACAAGGAAATGACGCTTGAGGAAATGGCGGACGTAGCCGAGAGCTACCAGCCCGACGCGTCGATCGCTCCCGCTCTGTTTGCAGACGTCAATGCCGCACCGCGGGTCGTTTCGGAACAGAATATTTTCATTATTCAGGACATGATGCGAGACGTGATTCGCCGCGGTACCGGCCGCCGCGCAACGGTCCTGGGGCGTACCGACCTGTCCGGCAAGACCGGCACATCGAATGATCGCCGCGACGCCTGGTTCGGTGGTTTCAATGGCGACCTCGCGACTATTGTCTGGGTCGGCTACGACGACGACTTGCCGTTGGGTCCGGGTGAGGAAGGCTCGCGCACGGCGCTGCCAATATGGATAGAGTTTATGCGGGTCGCATTAGATGGCGTTCCGAGCAACCAGATGCCCATGCCCGAAGGCATCGTCAATGTGCGCATTGATCGCAGCCTGGGTTGCCGGGCGCGCGTTGGCCAACCCAATACGATGTTTGAAGTCTTTCGCGAAGACCACATTCCTGACGAATGTGAATCAACGCAGAGCGTCACTGATCCGTTCAATGACACTAGCGGCGCAGATGATCTTTTTCTCGAAGATGAAGAGACGATCGAAGAAGAGAACGGCGAAGAAGAAACTGACGGTGAAGAAGAAGCCGACGACGACGACGAAGCCGACGACGAAGAGACAGAAGACGAAACGCTGTTTTAATTTGTAGGAGCGTGCGCTTGCGCCGCGGAAAATACATGGGAAAAAGAGATTCAAACGGTAACGAACGCGCGCGACTGATGGTCGCGCAGGAAGCGGCTCGCATTATCGTCAACCAGGGCATTCGCGATTATCGCGCTGCAAAAATCAAGGCCGCCGAGCGTCTTGGATTGAATTCCCGCGGATCTTTGCCCGGCAACCTGGAAATTGAACGCGCTCTCGAAGAGCACCACCAATTATTCGGCCGTGAATCACACATAGAATTCCTGCGCTCGATGCGAGAAGCGGCGCTCTCGGCGATGCAATTGCTGGCGACATTTACGCCACGCCTCGTTGGACCTGTGCTGGCTGGCACAGCCGATGAAAATTCAGCAGTTAATCTGCACGTATTTACCGACACTCCCGAATCGGTAGCGATGCAGTTGGGCGACCTACAGATTCAATACCGGCCGTATGAGCGCCGCTTGAAAAGTCGCCATAATCAGGCCGCAACCTATGCTGGATTCGAGTTTCAGCACGAAGCCGCGCACGTGCAGGCGACGGTGTTCCCCGTCGATGGAATAAGGCAGGCACCACTGAGCCCGATAGATGGCAAACCGATGGATCGTGCCGATAGCGAACGAGTGAGAAGACTGACCGAGTAGCGTCGCACGGGGCACTCCTCTCCCTCATGGCTCGCTGACGCTGCGCTTTACTTCGGTCGAAGAGATGCCCCGCACATCGCTACTCGCCTTAGCGTTTAGCGCTTCTCTATAGCAACGTAGTCGCGTTGCTCTGGACCCGTGTAAAGCTGCCTCGGCCTGGCGATCTTAGTGGCTGGGTCGGCAATCATTTCTCGCCAATGAGCGGTCCAGCCGACTGAGCGACCGATCGCGAACATCACCGTAAACATCGAGGTTGGAATTCCGAGTGCCCGATAGATGATGCCGGAATAGAAGTCGACGTTCGGGTACAGGTTCTTCTCGATGAAGTAGTCATCTTTAAGCGCAAACTGTTCGAGCTCAAGCGCGAGGTCAAATAACGGCGTGTCTTCACCGCCGCGTTTCGCGAGTACCTTGTGCGCCATCTCGCGAATGATTGTCGCCCGCGGGTCGAAGTTTTTGTAGACGCGATGACCAAAGCCCATCAGCCGGAACGGGTCTTTCTTATTCTTCGCCTTTTCGACGTACTTACTGATCTGGCTCTTGTCGCCAATCTCCTCCAGCATGTCGAGAACCGCCTCGTTGGCGCCGCCGTGTGCCGGACCCCAAAGCGCCGAGATCCCGGCAGCAATGGCTGAATACGGGTTGGCGCCGGAGCTGCCTGCCATACGCACGGTCGATGTCGAACAGTTCTGCTCGTGGTCGGCATGCAGGATAAACAGCAGGTCAAGTGCATTGGCCGCGACTTCGTCCATCTCATACGGCTCTGCCGGAACCGAGAAAAACATGTGCAACAGGTTCTCACAATAACTCAGGTCATTGCGCGGATACTGGAATGGCTGGCCGCTATTGAGCTTATAGGCTACCGCCGCAATCGTCGGCAGTTTGGCCAGAATCCGGTGCGCAAAGATGTCGCGGTGAAGCGGATTCGAGGCGTCCATCTCGTCGTGATAATAGGCAGACATCGATCCCACGACGGCCGACAGCATGGCCATCGGATGGGCGTCGTAGCGAAAGCCTTTAAAGAAATTCAGCATGCCCTCGTTGAGCATCGTGTGTCGCCGGATTGTTGTACCGAATTCGGCCAGCTCATCGGCAGTCGGCAGGTCGCCGTGCAACAACAGGTACGACACCTCTAAGAAGCTGGAGTGCTTCGCAAGCTGCTCGACCGGGTAGCCGCGATACATGAGCACGCCTTGTTCGCCGTCGATATAGGTAATGTCGGAGGAGCAACTGCCTGTCGAGACGAATCCGGGATCGTAGGTGAATACCTCTTGCTCGGCGTAGAGCCGGGCAATATCAATTACGTCGGGTCCGGTGCTTCCCGATAGAACCGGCAAGTCCATTTCTTTGCCGGCGGGGCTTTTAAGGCGGTAGGCGTCCTGACTCATCATCTTCCTCGAGGGTTAGGCCGCGTCCCGCGGCGCGCTTATACAATCCAGCTAATCAAGCCGTACGAGCATAGCAGAAGCCCCGCATGCGGGGTCCCGGTGTCTCATTGTGAGGCGGCAGAGAACGCCGGGCGGTGCCCGGCAGACGTCTTACATTCCGTATTTCTTACGGAACTTGTCTACCCGACCGCCGGTATCGACGATCTTCTGCTTGCCCGTGTAGAACGGATGACAGGAAGAGCAGACCTCAATCGCGAGATCATCAGCAAGCGTTGAACGCGTTGTGAACTCGTTGCCGCAGCTACAAGTGACCTTGATGTCGCCGTAGTTGGGATGGATATCGGCTTTCATTTCTAGCTCTCCGGGGGCACATGGTGTGCACGAAAGGTCGCGTAATATATAGCGAAGCGCCGCCTTCCGCAAGCCTGCTTGCCGCCTGTTCATCTTATCCACAGAAGCTGTGGATAAGGTTGTGGAAGAAAATTGAGTGAATGCCCTAAGGTGCGGATTTTCAACGCAGCTTGTCAATATGACTATTTTCTGTTCATTTTCGTAATTGCTTTAAAAACAATGTTTTACAAGCGGTTTGCAACGCTCGGGCTGAAATCATGAGCGTCTTGCACTGAAAATACAGGGTTGCAGGTAGCTCTGTGCATAAGCAACAGGGCCGCAGTTTTTCGCTATGGCACTGATTCGGGCAGAAATTCGGCCTGTAAATCGTTCAAAAACCGTCTTCCCAGCGCTGTTGGCCGCCAAAAATTGCTGTCCGGTGTGTCGATCAGGCCTTTTTTGAGGGCCTCCTTCGCAGCCGCGCGCAAATGGCCGGCAGGCAGCCCCGTTCGCTCCTCGAAAAGGGCCTCCTCAAAGCCGTCGCTGAGACGCAAAGCGTTCAGCATGAACTCGAAAACAAGCTCGGTTTCGCCGAGCGCCGGCAGCAGATCGCTCACCTTATGCTTTTCGATGCCCTGCATATAGGAAAGCGGGTTCGCCGCTTTGCTGTACCGATGTACGCCACTGGCGTCGCTCAACTTGCCGTGGGCACCCGCGCCGACCGCCAGGTAGTCGCCGAACGACCAGTAATTGAGATTGTGGCGGCAGCGATGACCGTCTTGCGACCAGGCGGATACCTCGTACTGATCAAACCCTCGGCCAGCCAGAAGGCGCTGGCCATTGTCCTGGATATTCCAAAGCAATTCCTCATCAGGCAGGCCAGCGGGTGGCCGGGCGTGAAACACGGTATTTGGCTCCAGCGTGAGCTGATACCAGGACAGGTGCGGCGGCTGCAGCGCGAGCGCCGCTTCAATATCGGCGAGCGCCGCGTCGACGCCCTGCTGAGGCAAGCCGTACATCAGGTCGAGATTGATGGAGTCGAAACCGGCGGCTTTTGCTTCGTACATCGCACGTGAGATGTCGTCGGCCGAATGAATTCGCCCGAGAAGATGCAGGGACTCGTTTGAAAACGACTGCGCGCCAATCGACAGGCGATTAACGCCGGCCTTGCGATAGCCGCTCGGATCGCCACACTCAACGGTGCCCGGGTTTGCTTCCATCGTAATTTCGATATCGGACGCCATTCTGAAATAACCGGCAACAGCATCGAGCAATCTCGCAATTTCATCTGGCGTGAAGAGACTTGGCGTTCCGCCTCCCAGGAATATGCTGACAAGCGAACGCCCGTTCGCATGAGGCGCTTCGCTTTCGATGTCCTTGATCAGCGCATCAAGGTAGCGAGTGCGCGGCGCGGCCTCGCCGGCCGTATGGGAATTGAAGTCGCAGTACGGGCATTTTCGGACGCACCACGGCAGGTGCACATAAAGCGAAAGTGGAATGGACTTCACGGCTGCTTACGCGGGTGATGCGCCGAGCAAGTCGGCGAGTGTTCGCAGGGCCTTCCCACGATGACTGCGAGCGTTTTTTTGCTGCGGGCTGAGTTCGGCCGATGCCATGCCGGATTCCGGGTCGAGGAAAACCGGATCGTAACCGAAGCCGCCGCTGCCGCGACGCGCGTCGAGTATGTGGCCCTGCCACGAGCCCACCGCTAACAAGGGCTCCGCGTCGGCCGACAGTACGAAACAGGCGACGCAATGAAACGCAGCCGTACGCAAATCGTCGGCAACTCCGTCGAGTTCCTCCAGTAATTTGTCGATGTTCTGCTCGTCGGTGGCCCCGACGCCAGCATAGCGTGCCGAATAAACACCGGGACGACCATCAAGTGCGTCGACCGCCAGCCCCGAATCATCTGCGATAGCCGGCAGACCAGTCGCGGCGGCAGCATGGCGCGCTTTGATGATCGCATTTTCCTCGAACGTCGAGCCTGTTTCATCGGCGTCACTGACGCCATAGTCGGACTGCGGCACGATGTTGACATCAAGATGTGCGAGAAGGGTCGCAATCTCCTTGATCTTGCCGGCGTTACCGCTGGCCATAACGATTGTGTCGGGGAGTTTCAAAAACCCTCCTTTAGCTGGCCGCGGCGAGCACCTCGTTTTGCAGCTCAACGATATGCTCAATACCGCTTTGGGCGAGTGCCATCATCTCGGTCAATTCTTCCTGACTGAACGCGTGACCTTCGGCCGTACCCTGTACTTCGATGAATCGACCGGCATCGTTCATAACGACGTTCATATCCGTTTCGGCTTGCGAGTCTTCAGCGTAGTCGAGATCAAGAACGGCGACGCCGCGATAAATACCGACCGACACCGCGGCCACCTGGCCGTGCAGCGGATTCTTTTTCAGTGTTTTTGTCGCGGCGCTGCGCTGCATCGCGAGCGCAAGTGCTACGTATGCGCCGCTGATCGACGCCGTACGCGTGCCACCGTCCGCCTGCAGGACATCGCAGTCGAGCGTAACGGTCCGCTCACCGAGCGCATCGAGATCGGTTATTGCCCGCAACGAGCGACCGATCAAGCGGGAAATTTCCATCGTGCGTCCGCTCTGCTTGCCGCGGGCTGCTTCGCGCCCGGAACGCGTGTGCGTCGCACGCGGCAACATACCGTACTCGCCGGTTACCCAGCCGCTGCCTTTGCCGCGCATCCAGGGCGGTACGCGATCCTCGATCGTCGCCGTGCACAGCACGCGTGTGTCGCCAAACTCCGCGAGCACACTACCTTCAGCGTGAATCGTAAAGTCAGGGGTAAATGAAACTTTGCGGATACCATCCGCGGCGCGGCCGCTGGGTCGCATCAATCGCTCCTTAGGGTTGTTGCTGTGTCAGGAATTCAGCCAGCGAATGGCCGTTCCGGTTGTATTGTCGCTGTAGGGAGCGTTGGCATTCAATGCCTTAATGCTGAGGGCCTTTAGATTTTCGGCCAGATTATTCTCGCCCGGCACCGCAATATCAGCGATATCGTTGTCGGCAATGCCCGACCAGAGGCCGTCCGAGCACGCCAGCAGCACGTCACCAACCTGTAACTTCTTTTTCGCCGTGATGCTCATATCGGGCACGGGCGCGTCGCCGCCCAGGCAACATTCGACGAAATTGCGCATGGGGTGATCAAGCGCCTCTTCCTCGGTAATTGCGCCTTCCTGAATCAACACCTCGACGTGGCTGTGATCGCGCGAGCGCGTTAGCACCGAACCGTTTCGTATCTGATAAATACGACTATCGCCGATATGGGCCCAGAAAGAGCCACCTTCCTGAACGAGACAGATTGCACAGGTAGCGCGCGGGCGAAAATCGACGGCGACATCGTGGCCCAGGCCAACGACTTCATCGTGCGCGCGGGCGAGCGCCATATAAAGAAAACCCTGCGGATCCAGAACCGGCAATTTAGATTCCATGAAAATGTCCTGGACGACCTGAAGGGCTGTTTCAGCGGCTCGCGCGCCATCCGAATGGCCGCCCATACCGTCAAATACGAGCAGCATCGCTGCGTCTTCTGCGACGACAACGGCGGCGCGGTCCTGGTTGTCGGAGCGGTCCCCCAGTGCTGATACTTTGGCGTACTCGACCTGCATGCTATTTCGTTCTGGCCTGTGTCTCTTTACTATGCCGTTCGGGACCTTTAAAAACCGTGACCAACCCGGCACATGGGGAGATCTATTCAGATGTTACACAGTATGACAGGCTTTGCCCGGCAGTCGGCCGAGACAGCACTCGGCACGCTGACGTGGGAACTGAGGGCTGTCAATCATCGCTACCTCGACGTGCAGTTCAAACTGCCCGACGACCTGCGCCCCAAAGAGCACGCGTTCCGTCAACAGGTCGGCGACAAGCTGAAGCGTGGCAAAGTCGAGTGCGCGTTTCACTTCCGTCGCGCTTTCGATGAAAGCAGCGACATGCAGCTTAACGAGGAGCTCGTCAAACTGTTGTCGACGAGGCTGAAAACGATCACCGCAGCGATCGACGATGCGGACGAAATAAACCCCGTGGACATTCTGCGCTGGCCGGGCGTTATTCAACAATCCGAAATCGCGGTGGAGCCGCTATTCGCCGCAGCGACCGCTTTGCTCGACGAGGCCATCAAAGCGATGTCGTCGATGCGTGCCAGTGAGGGCGAGCGCATCGCGGCCATGCTCGAATCACGCTGCGCGGACATCGATGTACTCGCGAAGTCGGTGCGTGTTCGCATGCCGAAGGTTCTGGAATTGACGCGCATAAAGCAACGCGAGCGCATCGAGCGCCTTGACTTTGATGCGGATCCGGAACGACTCGAAGTCGAGCTTGCGTTGATCGCACAAAAGATCGACGTGGATGAGGAGCTCGATCGTCTCGAAAGCCATGTCATTGAAATTCGCGAAACACTTACAAAGGATGAGCCCGTTGGTCGCCGTCTTGATTTCCTGATGCAGGAACTCAATCGCGAAGCCAATACGCTGGGCTCCAAGTCCGCCGACACCGAAACGACGAAAGCCGCGGTTGAGCTCAAGGTTCTAATTGAGCAGATGCGCGAGCAGGTTCAGAACGTCGAGTAGGTTCTGATGAGCGACGCCAACTTATACGTTATCGCCGCGCCTTCGGGCGCGGGCAAGACAACGCTCGTGAAGGAGCTCGTCAAAAACAATCCTGGTCTGCGGTTTTCCATCTCCTATACGACGCGCAAACAGCGCAGCAACGAAGCCGATGGCGTCGACTACCTGTTTGTGAATCAGGACGAGTTTTTTGCACTACGCGACGGAGACGCACTGCTCGAGTCCGCTGTCGTTTTTGACAACCATTACGGCACGAGTCGCGAGCAGGTCGATCACCACCTGGCCAACGGCCATAACGTCATTCTCGAAATCGACTGGCAGGGCGCGCGACAAGTGCGCGAGTCGATGCCCGAATCCATCACGATATTCATACTGCCGCCGTCGGTCGAAGAACTTGAGCGACGCTTGCGCGACCGCCGCACCGACACGCCCGACGTGATCGAACGACGGCTGCGGGACGCGAAGAGCGATATGGAGCATCACGACGAATTCACGCACGTTATCGTCAACGATGAGCTCGAGAAGGCCGTGGCCGAGCTCCAGGCCATCATAAAAGCTTAATAACTTTTTGGAATAAGGGCTGGTTTTCGCGCCGGCCGGCCTTTAGTGTGCCGAATCGCCCGCATGGCGGGCTCCTACCGGAATACAGAAAATGGCTCGAATTACAGTTGAAGATTGCCTCGACAACATTGGCAACATTTTTGAAATGGTACTCGTCGCCGCCAAGCGCGCGCGTCGTGTCGCCCACGGTGCCGAGCCGATGGTCGAGCTCGAAAACGACAAGCCCACCGTCATCGCGCTACGCGAGATCGCTGAAGGACACGTTACTCCGGCCATTCTCGATGAGATCGAGCCGCCACCTGCCGAAGACCTGCTGCAGGTTGATGTCGCTGACGAGATCATGCCGGTTCGCGGCATTTCAATCGGGGATTAATCGCCCGCATGGCGGGCTCCTACGGGCCCTCCAATACACGTAAAAATGGGTATGATCGTGGCATGGACTATGCCGCGACATTGCTGTCGAAATTGCCGGGCGCATCAAAGCGCGATCACGGTATGCGGCGTCTGCTCGACACGCTTGAATCCTATTTATCCGAAGACCAGATAGGGCAAATCGCACAAGCTTATGAGTTTGGTGCGGGCGCGCATGAGGGGCAAAGCCGCAAGACGGGCGAGCCTTATATAACGCACCCGGTCGCGGTCGCGCAGGAACTGGCTGAAATGCACCTCGACTCCGAGGCGATCATGGCGGCCATCCTGCACGACACGGTCGAGGACACCGAGGCGACGCTGGTCGAGATCGAGGAGCGCTTCGGCAAAGAGGTTGCGTTGCTCGTCGATGGCGTCAGCAAGCTCGATCAGATTCAATTCCACAGCAGGGCCGAGGCACAGGCCGAAAGTTTCCGCAAGATGATGCTGGCGATGATCGAGGACATTCGCGTCATCCTCGTAAAGCTGGCCGACCGACTGCATAACATGCAGACCCTTGGCGCGATGCCCGCCAGCAAGATCCGGCGTATCGCGCGCGAGACGCTCGACATTTATGCACCCATCGCCAACCGACTTGGCATCAACCGCCTGAAAGTCGAACTTGAAGATCTTGGCTTTCGCTACCTTTACCCGATGCGTTATCGGGTTCTCGACAAAGCGCTCAAGAAAAGCAAAGGCAGCCACCGGCAAATCGTCAAGCGCATATCGGAAGAGTTCGGCAACGCGCTTGCCGCCGAGGGTATCGAGGCTGATGTCGTCGGACGCGAAAAACACCTGTACAGCATTTACAAAAAAATGGCCGAGAAAAAACGCACCCTGGGTGACGTGGTCGACGTTTACGGCTTCCGCATCGTCGTGGAAGACGTTAGTACCTGCTACCAGGTACTCGGCTTGATTCACGGCTTGTACAAACCGATGCCGGGTCGTTTCAAGGATTACGTCGCAATCCCGCGCCTCAATGGTTACCAGTCGCTGCACACAACCTTGTTCGGTCCGAAGGGCCTGCCGCTCGAAGTGCAGATACGTACGCGCAACATGGACCGCGTTGCCGAAGCCGGCGTCGCTTCGCACTGGCAATACAAGGCCGAGGATAAAGTCGATGCCACTCCGCAGCGTCGCGCGCGTGAGTGGCTGTCGAACCTGGCGGAACTGCAGGAATCGGGTTCGTCCGAAGAGTTTCTCGAAAGCGTCAAGGTCGACCTGTTTCCCGACAAGATTTACGTATTCACGCCCAAAGGCGACATCATGCCGCTACCGAAAGGCTCAACAACCGTCGATTTCGCCTACGCGGTGCACACTGACATCGGCAACAAGACGGTCGCCGCAAAAGTGGATCGAACCCTCGTGCCGTTGCGGACCCAGCTATCGAATGGCCAGACCGTTGAAATCGTCAAGAGCCGTAGTGCAAAACCAAACCCGAACTGGCTGACGTTTGTACGCACCGCCAAAGCACGCACCGCCATTCGTCATCACATGAAAAACCTGCGTTCAAGCGAGTCGATGGACCTTGGCAAGCGCCTGCTCGATCGATCGCTAAAAGACCTCGGTTCCTCTCTGCGCAAGGTTGGCAAGGTACGCTTGAACGCTGCGATAGAGGAACTCGGTCTGAACAACACCGGGGAGCTTTTCGAGCAAGTCGGTCTTGGCGAACGAATCGCCCCGTTGACCGCGAGATTTTTGCTTGGCATGAGCGACGAGGGCGACGATACCGGGGAGCCAGCGAGCCTGGTTATCGCCGGCACCGAGGGCATGGTCGTCAGCTATGCCAAATGCTGTTACCCGATTCCCGGCGACGAAGTAATGGGTTATCTCAGCACCGGTCGCGGCGTTGTCATTCATCGCAACACCTGCGGCAATCTCAGCAACTTCCGCAAGCAACCCGAGAAGTGGATTGCCGTAAGTTGGGAAAAGGACGTTGATTTGGAGTTTGCCAGCCAGATTCAGGTTGATACGCTTAACAAGCCCGGCGTATTGGCTGAAGTCGCGGCGACGATCGGTGACGGCGGCTCGAATATCGAACAGGTCGAGGTCCTGGGCCGACATGAAGACTGTTCGATGTTGTCTTTTCTCTTGCAGGTTCGCGACCGCAAACACCTCGCACAGGTGATGCGTGACGTGCGCAAGATGCCAAACGTAATTCGCGTATCTCGCGACAGCGCCTGACAAAACGGAGCACCAATGAACAAAGAAGCGATCCATAGCGATCATGCACCGGCGGCGATCGGTACTTATTCGCAGGCGATCAGAAGCGGCGAACTCGTCTTCCTGTCCGGGCAGATACCGCTAGACCCAGCGACGATGGAGGTCGCTGATGGAGATTTCGAGGCGCGCGCCCGACAAGTCTTTGAAAATCTGAAGGCCGTGGCAGCAGCAGCTGGCGGCGACCTGGACGATGTTGTGAAGCTGACGATTTTCCTCACCGACCTCGGCAACTTCGCCACGGTCAACAGCGTCATGGAAGAGTTTTTCGAACAGCCGTATCCGGCTCGCGCGGCCGTCGGTGTCGCGTCATTACCCAAGGGTGTTGACGTGGAGGCCGACGCGATCCTCGCCCTGTAGGATGACGGACGACGACGATAAGGAAGCATCCCGCCTAACTACTCTCAATGGCGTCGGCCCGGCGCTCGCCAAAAAGCTCGAACGCCTCGGCCTTTTTGTCGTCGAGGACTTGCTGTTCCTGCTACCGCTCCGTTACGAGGATCGTACGCAGCTGGTTAAACTCGGCGCCCTGGTGCCGGGTAATCGCTGCCTGGTTACGGGCGAAGTGCTGCTATCGGAAACTGCGTATCGGGGTCGACGAAACCTGCTCGTCCGAATCAGTGATGGTACGGGCCAGTTGACGCTGCGCTTTTTTCATTTCTCGCGTGCACAGCAAGCGCAACTCAAAGCAGGCGTTCATGTGACCTGCTTTGGCGAGGCTCGCAAGGGGTCGGCGGGGCTGGAGATGATCCATCCGGAGTACCGGGTCCTTCGAGAGGATCAGGATGCGGCCATCAACGAGTCGCTGACCGCTATCTATCCGGCGACGGAAGGCGTGCAGCAGGGCCGGCTGCGTAATCTCACCGACCAGGCGCTGCGCCGGATGCAGAAGGCGCCGCCCGTCGAATTGCTGCCGCCGAATGTTTTGCAAAAACTGCAGATGCCGCCGTTGGCAGAAGCCATCGTCTACCTGCATCGCCCACCGCCCGACGCCGACGTGGATCTCATGCACGCGGGCCGGCATCCCTGTCAGCAACGACTCGCGTTTGAAGAGTTGCTCGCGCATTACCTGAGCCTTAAAAACCTGCGCGCCATGGCGGAAACCGACGCGGCCCCCGCACTGGTCGACGGCGGCCCGGAGGTGGATGGTTTTGTCCGTGAGCTGCCGTTTCAACTAACCGCGGCACAGCAAAGAGTCGTCGACGAAATAATGGGCGACCTGGTGCAACCGCATCCGATGATGCGTCTGATTCAGGGCGACGTCGGATCGGGCAAAACCGTGGTCGCGGCGATTGCTTGCCTCAAGACAATCTCCTGCGGCGTACAGGCTGCAATCATGGCGCCGACCGAGCTTCTGGCCGAGCAACACTGGCGCAGCTTTTCGGATTGGTTTCGACCGCTCGGCATCGAACCAGCGTGGCTGTCAGGCAGTCAACGAGCGGCGGCACGAAGAGAATCGCTGCAGGCCATCGAGGATGGTTCGGCAAAAATTATTGTTGGCACCCACGCCTTGTTTCAGGAGGGCGTGAACTTTCATGAGCTTGGACTTGTGGTCATTGATGAACAACATCGCTTTGGTGTGCATCAACGCATGGCGCTGCGCGACAAGGGTATTGGCGAACAAGGCCACCCGCACCAGCTTGTGATGACGGCAACACCGATTCCGCGAACATTGGCAATGGCCGCTTACGCCGATCTTGATACGTCCGTCATTGATGAATTGCCGCCAGGTCGGCAGCCGATTAAGACGATCGCGTTGCCGGATAATCGCCGCGAAGAGGTTATCGCGCGCGTTCGCTCCGCCTGCGAATCCGGTCAACAAGCCTACTGGGTTTGTCCGCTGATCGAAGAATCCGAGGTGCTCGACTACCAGGCTGCCGAGGCAAGTTACGAAATGCTGACCGAGGCACTTCCCGATATCCGCGTCGGCCTGGTGCACGGACGAATGCGGCCCGCCGAGAAAGAGCGTGGCATGAAAGCGTTCAAGGATGGATTGATACAACTATTGGTCGCCACAACCGTCATTGAAGTTGGCGTCGATGTGCCAAACGCCAGCCTGATGATTGTTGAAAACGCCGAGCGTATGGGCCTGTCGCAATTGCACCAGTTGCGCGGCCGCGTTGGGCGCGGCAGCCTGCAAAGCCATTGTGTCCTCGTTTACAAACGACCGCTCGGACGAATCGCGAAAAGCCGCCTGTCGGTGCTGCGTGAAACCAATGACGGGTTCGTCGTCGCACAACGGGATCTCGAGCTACGCGGCCCCGGCGAGTTACTGGGCACGAGACAAACGGGCCTGCCTGATTACCGGGTTGCCGACCTGGTTCGTGATGCCGAGTTGATGCCGAAAGTGCAGGTGGCCGCCGAAACCGTGCAACGGCAGTCTCCCGACAACGCTGCGGCCATCGTACGGCGCTGGCTGGCTGACGTGAATCGCTACGGGAAAGTGTAGACTTCGCGTCATGAGGAAATTGTTGTCCGGCAATATCGCACCCGAGCTCGTCGCGCAGGTTCGCAATTACGGCAAGCTCATGCGCGTCGACAAGCCGATCGGTATTTGGCTGTTGTTGTGGCCGACACTTTGGGCGCTATGGCTTGCCGGCGAGGGACATCCGAACCAGGGCTTGTTTGTGGTTTTTGTCGTTGGCGTATTCATCATGCGTTCCGCCGGATGCGTGTTGAACGACTACGTTGATCGCAACATCGACCCCTATGTTGAACGCACGCGCACTCGACCTATTGCTTCCGGTGCCGTCGCGCCGATGGAAGCGCTGACGCTCTTCGTTGCGCTCGGCTTAATCGCAATCGGCCTGGCGACAATGCTCAATCGACCAGCCCAGTTGCTCGCGATCGTTGCCGCCGGGCTGACCGTCGCTTATCCGTTTGTTAAGCGCTTCGTCTCGATACCACAGTTTATTCTCGGTGCGGCGTTCGGTTGGGCCGTGCCGATGGCGTTCGCCGCGCAAACCGGACAAGCGCCACAACTCGCCTGGATCGTTTTTGGTGCCGCCATTATCTGGGCGGTAATTTACGATACGTTTTACGCGATGGTCGACAGGGAAGACGATCGAAAGATCGGCGTGAAATCGACTGCCCTGCTGTTCGGCGATGCTGATTTGTTCGTAATTGCCGGCCTGCAGCTCATCATGCTGCTGGCGCTCATTTTTATTGGTACGCGTGCGGAACTGGGGTTCTGGTACTACCTGTCTGTCGCCTGTGCCGCTTGCCTGATGGCTTATCACCAGTGGCTCGCCCGTGACCGCGAGCCCGCCGGTTGTTTCGCCGCGTTCCTGAACAATCATTACATCGGCCTGATCATCTTCATTGGCATCGTGCTGCATTACAGTTTCAATCCGGCTGTCTAATCGCGGGCAGGGGCGCGCTGCTCCAAATCTCTGGCGGCCCGGGCCAGCGCCAGCACACTGACTTTTTCAACACCGTTTTTTAATAGCACATAAGCCAGTTGACGGCAGGTTTCACCGGTTGTGATGACATCGTCGACTATCAGCACGTGTTTCGCGGCGACGCTTCCGCGGACACAAAATGCTGCCTTGAGATTACGCCGACGTTCGGCTGCCGATAGTCCCGATTGATAGCGCGTCGACATTACTCGCTCGACATTGCGGACCTCCGGCAATTGCGTTCGCGACAATAGAGGCCCGGCAATCTCTTCCGCCTGATTAAAACCGCGTCGGATTCGACGCCATCGGTGTAGTGGCACAGGCAGCAGCGCATCGATGTCGTCCGGAAGGCGCGCGGCGGCGCTCAACAGGATGTCGCTGAACGCGGGTTGATAGTAGAGCTTGCGATGAAACTTTAGCGCTTTGATCGCGCTGTCGAGTGGAAAAGAATAATGCAGCGGCGCAACAGCCGAGGTGAGTACCGGCGGTTCGAACTGACAACTCGCGCACCGAACATCGCGAGGCAATACTACGGACACCGGCATCGCGCAGAATTCGCAGCTGTTGGCAATCCATGGCAGGTCCCTGTAACACGCCTGGCAAATGTAGCGTTCGCCGGCGCACGCGAGCACGCCGCAAAATACACAACGTCGCGGCATCAACGCTGCTTCGAGAAACCGCATCGGCATGCCGACAGTATTCTGCGCAAGGCTGAACTCTGCCGCCGGCCATTCCGGGCGAAGCATGCACAAAGCGTGATACCGTATTCTGCTACTTCGCCACTCGCCGTTTACCAGGCACCAGTCGACGCAATTGACCTCCCAACACACACTTAATACTCACGAAGTACGGCGACGATTCGATCGCGCCGCTCGTGGTTTTGATGAGGCGGATTTCGTTCACGGTGTGACCCGCGCCGGCCTGTTCGACCGAATTGAGCCGGTCGTTATCGACGCCAGTGTTGTTGTCGATCTGGGCTGCGCGACGGGATCGGCCACCGCGCTGTTGGCGAAACGATTTCGCGGCGCGACAATTGTGGCGGTCGATCTGTCGCGGCGGATGCTCGAACAGTGTCGCGGGAAGCAGGGTTGGTTTTCGAAAACCAGCGTTGTGCAAGCAGCGGCCTCCGCGTTGCCGTTCGAAGATCAAAGTGTCGACGTTATATTCGCAAACCTGCTGTTGCCCTGGGTAAGCGACCCGGCAGACCTTGCGGCCGAAATATCCAGGGTGCTTCGCAAAGATGGATTGTTCGTGTTTGCAACGCTCGGCCCGGACAGTTTGGTCGAGCTTCGCAACGCGTGGTTGGATGAAGACGCTCATGTAAACCGCTTTCTCGACATGCACGATGTCGGCGATGTGCTGGTGCGGTCGGGGCTTCGCGATCCTGTTTTGGATGTTGACCGGCTGAACGTGAGCTACAAATCTGCCCAGGATCTGTTTCGCGATCTCACAGCTACCGGCGCCCGCAATTCATTGCGTATGCGAAATTCGTCGCTCGTCGGGAAACAACGCTTTGCGGCTATGCGCGAGCGCCTTGAGGCTGCGTTGGGCGGCAGGATCAAGCTGAATCTCGAGCTGGTTTATGGCCATTGCTGGGGCTGCGGCCCACGTAGCTCCGGTGGCGAAGTGCGTATAGCCGCTGGCGCTATACCCTTGCACAGGGAATGAATGTGAATACTGATACCGGGAAACGTCCGCCCGCCTGGTTGCTGTTCTCGGTCGGCGCGCTTCTGGTCGTTCAATTTGCGGCGCTTGGCGTCTGGCAAATCAACCGCGGGCTCGAAAAACGTGCCAGTCGTGCCGCGTTCAACGATCAATCGAGCTTCACGCGCTTCGTCGACGGCACTGAGGTCCGTGCCTACCAGTCCATCGAGGTCGACGGCAATTTTTATTCAGGGCAACAGTTCCTGCTCGACAACATCATATTGAACAGCCGTTATGGCTATTACGTATTAACGCCGTTCGAACCAGGGGAGGGGAGGCCCCTACTCATCGTCAACCGCGGCTGGATCGAAAGATCGACTTCGTACCCGGCGATTGAAGTGAGCGAAGCGCCAATGACGGTGCGCGGCAGGGTCGGTTCGCTGCCGAAGACCGGTCCGCAAAGGGACGATGCAATCGCGTCGCGGGAAACCTGGCCACAGGTGGCTGTCTGGCCGACGCTAGCCGATTTGCAGCTATCACTTGGCCGCGAACTTCAGCCGTTTGTGCTGCTCATGGATCCTGAAGATAAGGAAGGATTCCTGCGCCATTGGGTGCCCGAGGAAATGGGGCCCGGCAAGCATTTTGGCTACGCGTTGCAATGGTTCGCGATGGCCGCGGCACTGGCGGGTATCCTGATCTGGAATTTTCGCAAAAAGACCTTTGCCACATGAAACAGGCCATTTTCTTGCACGGCGAAACGCTCCCCGATACAGTGTTCGCCGGCGTAGAGCGGCTCGCAAAGCTGCAACGAACCGGGTGAGTTGAGGGGAAATGAGCGCAAATATTGAAACATTGACCGATTGGCGGGACTTCTATGAGTTGACCAAGCCCCGCGTCGTCGTGCTCATCGTGTTCACGGCCGTCGTTGGCATGTTTCTCGCCGTCCCGGGCTGGCCCGGCACGATACCGCTGATTTTCGGCACTATCGGCATCGGTCTTGCCGCTTCCGGCGCAGCGGTCTTCAATCACGTTCTTGATGCGCGCATCGACATTCATATGCTGCGCACGCGCGGCCGGCCATTGCCGCAGGGACGGGTTTCCGAAAGCGCCGCACTAAGTTTCGCGTCTGCGCTGTGCGTGATCTCGATGATCATTTTGTGGTTCGTTGTGAATCCGCTGACTGCCGTTTTGACGTCCTGCTCGTTGGTCGGTTACGCCGTGATTTATACCGTGTACCTGAAGCGCGCCACACCGCAGAATATCGTGATCGGCGGTGCCGCCGGCGCCGCTCCGCCGTTACTTGGCTGGGCAGCCGTCACGGGGGAAATCAATAGCGGCGCCTTATTACTGTTCCTGATCATTTTCGTCTGGACGCCGCCACATTTCTGGGCGCTCGCCATCGCGCGAAAGAAAGAATACGCGAAGGCCAACATCCCGATGTTGCCCGTGACGCACGGCGAGGATTACACGCGGCTAACCATTCTTCTTTATACGATCCTGCTGATACTCGTGACGGTGCTTCCCTATGTCATCGGCATGAGCGGACTGATCTACCTCGGCACGGCGCTGGTGCTCGGCTCAATGTTTACGTTTTATGCGATTCAGATGATGCGTTACCCGAAAGAACTCGACCGCGCGATGGAAACCTTCAGGTTTTCGATCAACTATCTCGGTCTGTTGTTCGGCGCACTACTGCTCGATCATTACTTCCTGTTTCAACCGGGCCTTTAGTTCGATCGCGCCGCTCTTTGCGACAGCACAATAGCCACCCCGCCCAGCGTCGCTAAAGACGCGACCACTAATCGAAGCGTTACGTCCTCTGACAGCAACATGACACCACCGATTGCCGCAATCACCGGCACCGACAACTGCACGGTTGCGGCACTCGTCGCTGCGAGACCGCGCAACGCCGCGTACCAGATCACGTAACCGATTCCGGACGCGACGACGCCCGAGGCGACGGCCAGGGCGATCCCGAATGAGGTAGCGTGAAACTGCTGCATAAATATCAGGCTCGTCACCAACACGAGCGGCACTGACAGGAGGAAATTCCAGGCAGTCGCTCGCGTCGGGTCCGCGGCCTTGCGCCCGAGCAACGAATAGACGCCCCAGGAAATGCCTGCAATGGCCATTAGCAACGCCCCAATCGGTTTGGGCGCGGTAACTCCCGGCGACACAAGGTAAACGAGACCGGCAGCCGCAATCAGCAAGCCTGCCCAGGACAAAGCAGAGAACGGTTCGCCGGAGCGTAGTGCAACGATGAACATCGTTAACTGCACGGCTCCGAACAAAATCAACGCGCCCGTCCCCGCGCCGAGTGACAAATACGCGAAGGAGAAAAACACCATGTATATGAACAAGGCCAGTGCCGCTCGCCAGTCGGCGTCGCGTTCGACACGGCCTTTCTCGCGATACAGCACGATCATTGCAAGCACCAACGCACCCGAAACAACTCGTACAGTCGCAAAGCTGGCTGCATCAATGTGTCCGTCACCAAGCGCAAGCCGGCACAGCACCGAGTTCGCGGCGAACGCGATCATGGCTAGCGCGGTCAGCAACGCAGTATTTTTCATGCGTGACAGTATAGGCGGTAATCGAAGCTGCCACATTTGGCCATAAAGCATTCACCGACCCTGCACTTTTGCCTGTTGTTATCTCTTCATTGAAGGGGAGACAAGCAATGCAGCAGATTATTGATGGGCTGAAACGCTCGGTCTCGATAAAGGCATTTGCAATCGGTGTGCTCATACTGATTCTTTTGATTCCGGTATCGATGATCAAGGGTGTGGTTTACGACCGTATCCAGGTTCATAACGAGGCGCGCGCGGACATCATGCGGTCCTGGGGTGGTGAGCAGTTGCTGACCGGGCCAATACTGGTGCTGCCGTACCAGGTGGTATATCGCAACGATTACGGCAATTCGGTTGTCGAGACGGAATACGCCTATGTCCTCCCGTCCGATCTCAATATCGAAATCCAAACCGATCCCGAGGTGCGCTACCGCGGCAACCACAAGGTTCCAATTTACAGCGCGACTATGGCAATCAGCGGCGAGTTCAGCAGCCCGGACGCCTCGATCCTTCCAGCCAACATCACGCATGTAGAATGGCAGAAGGCATTTGTCGCCTTATCCGTAAGCGACGCACGCGCCATCGCCCATACGCCCGTGATTAATGTCGGTGGCTCGATGTCGCGATTCAAGCCGGGCGGCACTCCCATACTGAGCGACGCAGAAACGCCAATCGTCGCTGCGCTGGCAACCGATCTCGAGAGTTATCGTGACGGTAAGGCATTGAGTTTCGAAATGGATTTACAGCTCAACGGTGCAGACGGCCTCCGAATCTCGCCTTTGGGAGATACAACGAATGTGACGATGACCTCTTCCTGGCCATCGCCAAGTTTTGTCGGCGCCTACTTGCCGCGACATCGTGAAATAAGCGAAGCCGGTTTTGCGGCGAGCTGGAAAATATCGAGTCTTGGCCGTCAACTACCGTCACAGTGGTCCGGCAAAACCGGATCGCAAGGCGGCGCGCAGCAATCTGCTTTCGGGGTTACGTTCTACCAGCCCGTCAGCCTGTACCAATTGACATTGCGTGCTGCGAAGTATGCCGTCCTGTTTATCGGTATGAGCTTCGTCGCCTATTTTCTTTTCGAGATGATGGCCGACTTGCGATTGCACCCGCTGCAATACCTGCTTGTGGGTTTCGCGAATGCCCTGTTTTACCTGTTGTTGCTATCACTTGCCGAACACATCGGTTTTCTGTGGGCCTATCTAGTGAGTGCGGCGGCATCGATCAGTCTTATCGCCGGCTATAGCGCCACTGTACTTGGCCGAAGATCCCGGGGGATGATGATGGCGTTTGTCCTGGCGGCCCTTTACAGCTTCTTGTACATGACGCTCAAGGCAGAGACTTATGCCCTGCTCGCCGGCTCGCTCGGGCTCTGGATTACCCTTGCGATCGTCATGTTTCTTACTCGCCGCATCGACTGGTACGGGCGAGGTGTACCAACTAAGGATGGTTAGCTTTCGGCCGCGACGGGTATCTTCCGCACCAGTGCTCGTGCCTTGCTCGCCATCGGGAACACGCGGTAGAACGCGTTAGCAAACGGTTTGTTCGAGTAGGTATGCCAGATAACGAGTTCGAAGCCGGTCTGCTTCAGCAGATAGGTAAAAGACTCGCGGCAAAACTCATTGCAGTGACCGGGCCGCCAATCAACAGAGAACTTCTTGTTGCGCATGCCACGGTTCTTGAAGAAGCGCTTGATCTTGTAACTCACCGATCTCGTGTTCGGAAACTCGAGCAGCGCGAGCCCGCTGTCTTTTAGCAGATCGCCGATCTGGTTCATTGCCAGCAATGAGTCGGGCAGGTGTTCCAGTACGTGCCGTAAAACCACGACGTCATATTTGTCGTTGTCCGGATTGTCGTACTCCAGGAAGTTGGCGACGATGACATCGATGTCCTGATCTTCCGCAATGTCATGCGCGGCTTTCGCGGACAGCTCCATGCCGCGAACCTGCCAGCCCTCCTTGCGCGCGAGGTACAACAGGCCGGCGCTACCGCAGCCGATATCCATAATCGTCCCCGGCTTGTCCGTATGGCGCCTGAGGAAGTTCCAGCTCGCCAGCAGGTGATCGTTGAATTCGTGCGAGCTGTCCTCGGGACTAACATAAACTTCGGTGTACTGGGTCTGATCCGTTCCACAGTCCAGATCGTAGTTCCACAAGGTGCAATTGCCGCACTTGTAGTAGTTCAGGTTGACGTCGTGACCGTCCGTCATCCACAGCATCAGGTCTTCACTTCCGCACAATCGACAGCTTGAAATCATTGTTTTCTCGTCGAGCCAAATTCACCGCGCATAATATCACCTGCTCCGGCCCGCTCCGGAAAATGCCGAACCCGTCCTTGTACGACCCGGCGGCGAGGCTAGACTGTTCGCCTCATGGACAAGAATCTTAGTAGCCACGCATTTGACCGGCTCGTCAGGCCGCATTTCAATCGCCTGTACCGGCTGGCCTATCGCCTTACGGGTGCCAGGCCCGAGGCGGAAGACCTGTTCCAGGAGTTACTGATCAAAGCGTTCGGCAAGCTCGACGAACTCGGCCATATCGAAGAGCCGGGCTCGTGGCTGTCGCGGGTCATGTACAACCTGTTCGTGGACCAGCACAGACGCTTCGTGCGCCAGCGCATGGTCATGGTTGAAGAGGGTCAGCTGTCCGTCGACGGCGTCGCCGGGCTGCCCGGAGACCAGGATCCGGTGGCCGACAATGAGCGTCTGCAACAGCTCGGTCGGCTGGATGCCGCTTTACAGCAGCTCAGCGTGGAACACCGCATTATCGTGCTGCTGCACGATACGGAAGGTTATAAACTGACGGAAATACAAGAACTTACCGGAACACCGATAGGTACCGTAAAGTCCCGCTTGCACCGTGCCCGGGCCAGACTTCGTGAAATCCTGTCTGCAGACGGAACCTTTTCCTGATGACAAGCGTGTAAGGGTGCAAGAGGACGAAATTATGAGTCACATCGACAATCAAGAGAACCTCGACGAAGAGCGTCAATTGCTGGACTTGTTAAAGGATTACCCGATGCAGGAAGCAACCGCAGGATTTTATGACCAGGCGCTCATTCGCGCGGCAAGTGAAGGTACACGCCGGCAGCGAAATCGTTGGGTTATGACGGGCTTCGGCTCCGCTATCGCTGCAGGTATCGTCCTGGCGTTCGTTAGCGGCGCATTTTTCAATACGCCCGATCTCCCGCAAATTGATTCCAGCATCCCAGGCGTGACGATGGCGCTGGCCGAGCCGCAAACAGTGAATCTCGTGTTTGCGTCCACCGAGGCGCTCGATGCCGCAACACTGACCGTATCGCTGCCGGATGGCGTGGAACTCGCCGGCTTCCCGGGACAGCGCGAGATCAGCTGGGAGACAAACCTCTCAGTCGGCAAAAATCTTTTGCCGCTCAAACTTATCGCTTTGACGCCGACCGGAGGCGAAATCTTCGCTCG
>Ga0255049_10000597_pt1 | contig 22063 bp, 19 predicted proteins | sample JV7_2_3_MG_FD_183615 | JGI IMG/M metagenome (GOLD analysis project Ga0255049, IMG submission 183615) | Seawater microbial communities from Jervis Inlet, British Columbia, Canada - JV7_2_3 | ecosystem: Environmental > Aquatic > Marine > Inlet | place: Canada: British Columbia | collected 2016-10-06
ACAACTTATGATGGTCCACATAAGGAATTGTTTAACATAGCTAGTCAGAATACACTTATCGGCCCACTCAATTCGCTGGATCGGAAACCATGAGCGCTACTGCAGAAAACATTGATGCCTACTGGATGCCGTTTACGGCAAATCGCGACTTTAAGAAGCAACCACGCATTATCACGGGGGCCTCAGGCCATCACTACACGAGCGCCGATGGGGCTCGGATTTACGACACATTTTCGGGGCTCTGGACATCGGGACTCGGACATTGCCATCCGAAGATCGTCGAAGCTGTACAGCAACAGGTGGCAACGCTCGATTACTGCATGACCTTTCAGTTGAGTAACGACAAGGCCTTCGCGCTGGCAGACCGTGTCATCGGCATGGCGCCTGACGGATTTTCGAACTGCTTTTTTACGAACTCAGGTTCCGAGGCAGTTGATACCGCTTTGAAAATTGCGCTCGCTTACCACCGTAGCCGAGGCGAAGGCAATCGCACCCGGCTGATCGGACGTGAGAAGGGCTACCACGGCGTCAATTTCGGCGGCATGTCAGTGGGCGGCATCGTGCCGAATCGCAAGGTATTCAGCGCCAACCTGATCCCGGGCGTCGACCATATGCGTCATACGTTGGACCTTGAACAGAACGCCTTCAGCCGCGGCCAGCCGGCGCACGGCGCCGAACTCGCGGACGACCTCGAGCGACTCGCGGGACTACACGATGGCAGCAACATTGCCGCAGTCATCGTTGAGCCCGTTGCAGGCTCGGCGGGCGTTATTCCACCTCCCGTCGGCTACCTGGAGAAGCTGCGCGAGATCTGTGATCGACACGGCATCCTGCTGATTTTTGATGAAGTCATCACTGCCTTCGGCCGCATCGGCAAAGCGACCGGCGCCGAACGTTTCGGCGTGACCCCGGATATCATCACGACCGCCAAAGGCCTGACCAACGGCGTTATCCCGATGGGCTCAGTGCTGGTCACGGACAAAGTCCATAACGCCTTCATGCAGGGCCCGGACCACATGATCGAGTTGTTCCATGGCTACACCTATTCCGGCCACCCTGTCGCCGCAGCAGCGGGCCTCGCAACCATGGACGTTTACGAGGAGGAAGGCACTTTCGAGCAGTCGGCGGCGCTGGAAGTCACGTTTGCTGACATACTGCATTCCTTTGACGATCACGAAAAGGTCGTCGATGTGCGAAACTACGGGATGATGGGCGCGATCGAAATGGCGCCGCGTGACGGTGCGCCGGGCGCACGCGGACTCGAAGTGCACAAGAAGTGTTTTTGGGACGAGCAGCTCGTCGTGCGGAACGGCATGGACGTTCTGCAGTTTTCACCGTTCCTGAATTCAAACACTGACGAAATGCAACAATCGTTCGAAGCAATCCGGCGTGTAATCGATTCGGTTGATTAGCGCCAAAGTACCAGGAGAAATCATGAACGCACGACCCGCTGAAAATATCGACGCCGCCAGCGTTGTTGGTCATTTCATCAATGGCGCCGACATCGCGGACAACGATCGAACACAGCCGATCACCAATCCGGCGACAGGCGAGATTACGAAACAAGTCGCCATGGCGTCTCGCAGCACGGTTGAAGATGCAATCACGGCAGCAGAAACCGCGTTTCCGGCCTGGCGTGCCACGCCACCCGGAAAGCGCGCGAAAATCATGTTCCGATTCAAGCAATTGCTGGAAGAACACGCGGACGAAGTTGTTGCGTTGTTGACCAGCGAGCACGGCAAGGTACTGGACGACGCAATGGGCGAATTCATTCGTGGCGTTGAAGTGGTCGATTACGCGTGCGGCATTTCGGAGCTTCTCAAAGGGGAGCACACAAAGAACGTCGGCCCGAACATCGATTCTTGGTCAGAGTTTCAGCCGCTCGGCGTCGTTGCGGGAATCACGCCCTTCAACTTCCCGGCAATGGTGCCCATGTGGATGTTCCCGATGGCGATTGCCTGCGGCAACACCTTTATATTGAAGCCGTCCGAGAAAGACCCCAGCGCGCCAATGCTCATCGCACATTTGTTCAAGGAGGCAGGATTACCGGACGGCGTATATAACGTCGTTAACGGCGACAAGGAAGCTGTCGATACCTTGCTCGAAGATCCGCGCGTACAAGCGGTTAGTTTCGTCGGCTCGACACCGATCGCCGAATATATCTATGCGACCGGTACGAAGAACGGCAAACGCGTACAGGCACTTGGTGGCGCTAAGAATCATGCCATTGTGATGCCGGATGCGGACATCGACAACGCCGTCAACGCGTTGATGGGTGCCGCCTACGGTTCTTGCGGAGAGCGCTGCATGGCCATTTCAGTCGCTGTCTGTGTCGGCGACGAGACGGCCGATACGGTCGTCAGCAAGCTGTCCGACCAGCTAGAGGACCTGAAAGTCGGCAGCGGCACGGATACCCAAAACGATATGGGCCCATTGGTCACCAAAGCACACTACGAAAAAGTCCGGAGCTATGTCGATCTCGGTGTCGAAGAAGGCGCCGAATTGGTTGTCGACGGTCGATCTCTTACAGTTGACGGGCATGAGGATGGTTTCTTTCTCGGGGGCTGCCTGTTCGACAAGGTTTTGCCTGACATGCGCATATACCAGGAAGAGATATTCGGGCCGGTATTGTGCGTTGTGCGAGCGGACTCGCAAGAGCACGCAATGCAACTGATCAATAATCATGAATACGGTAACGGCACCTGCATCTTCACGCGGGACGGCGAAGCCGCGCGTTACTTTGCCGACAATATCGAGGTCGGCATGGTAGGCATCAATGTACCGCTACCGGTTCCCGTCGCGACCCACAGTTTCGGCGGTTGGAAACGATCTTTGTTCGGCGACCTGTTCGCGTACGGCCCCGACAGCATTCGTTTTTACACGCGGCGTAAAACAATTACGCAACGCTGGCCGTCCGGAGGTGTCAGAGAGAAAGCTCAGTTCTCATTCCCGAGCAACCAATAAGAATATCCGGAGAAAAAATTGAAGAAAATCATACTGCCCCTGGCAGTACTAGCAAGCGTCACGGCCACCGCCCAGCAGCTGGCAACGACCGTTAAGTCGATCGAGGTTGTTCCCGGCATCTACATGCTCCAGGGCGCGGATGGCTTTAGCTCGAACATGGGCTTACTCGTCGGCGACGATCACGTTCTTCTGATCGACGACGGCATGGCGCCGATTTCGGCCAGCCTGATGGCGACGGTGCAGGAACTTGCGGGTCGATCGGCCGATTTCGTCGTCAATACGCATGCGCACGGCGATCACATTGGCTCTAACGCGACGCTGGCGGAGAACGGGACTATCGTTTTCGCTCACGACAATCTTCGCAAGCGGCTCGTCGATGATCCAAATCCTGCAGGTGGGCCCGCCGGGCTGCCGGTCGTCACATTCGCCGACGCCGTCACTTTTCACGTCAATGGCCATGAGGCCTACGTATTTCATGTCGCAAACGCGCATACGGACGGCGACGCCGTTATTCACTTTCCGGATCTCAACGTGATCGATGCCGGTGATCTATTTTTCAATTACATGTTTCCGTTTATCGATCTTGATAGCGGCGGCAGTGTCGCCGGCTATAAGGCAGGCCAGCAGCAAATCATCGACATGGCCGGCGATGACACTGCAATCATTCCCGGTCACGGCCCGCTGGCCAGTAAGTCGGATCTGCAGGTCGCGCTCGACATGCTGATTGACGCCGAGGCGCGCGTGAAAAAACTGGTCGATGCCGGAATGAGCCAGGAGGAAGTACTTGCAGAAAATCCGCTCGCCGACTACCACGACCAATGGAACTGGGGTTTCATCACGACGGAACGTATGACCAAGAAATTGTACGGGTCCTTGACCAATGAATAACGAGAAAACAGCAGCATTCGTCAGCGACATCTGGGACAGCTCGATCGTCCCGGAGTTGTGCGAATACATAAAGGTGCCAAACAAGTCGCCGTTGTTCGATCCGGACTGGGAACAGCACGGGTACATGGAACAAGCCGTACAAATGCTCGAGGCCTGGGCGCGTCAACAGCCAATCGCCGGCATGCAGATCGAAGTCATTCGTATCGAAGGACGCACACCGATACTTTTTATTGACATTCCAGGCACATCGGACGACGTCGTGCTCCTTTACGGACACTACGACAAGCAGCCGGAAATGACCGGCTGGGCCGATGACCTTGGGCCATGGGAACCCGTCATCAAGGACGGCAAGTTATACGGCCGCGGTGGAGCCGATGACGGTTATGCGACCTTTGGTTCGCTGACGGCGATTCGTGCGCTTCAGGAACAGGGCATTTCGCATGCGCATTGTGTGGTGCTGATCGAAGGCTGCGAGGAAAGCGGCAGCTTCGACCTTCCGTATTACATTGATCTTCTCGGAGACCGAATTGGTTCGCCCGGTCTCGTGGTCTGCCTCGATGCCGAGTGCGGCAATTACGATCAGTTCTGGTGCACGACGTCCTTGCGCGGCAATCTGACCGGCACATTGCGCGCCGAGGTTCTGACCGAAGGTGTGCACTCGGGCAGCGCCAGCGGCATCGTCCCTTCCAGTTTCCGGGTATTAAGAAAACTCCTGAGCCGGATCGAAGATGAAGAGACCGGCCAACTCAAACCCGAGGGCCTGTACGTTGACATTCCGGCGCAACGTACAGAACAGGCGGCAAAAGCCGCGGATACGTTGGGCGAATCGGTCTATCTAAAATATCCATGGGCTGTCGACACACCGACGCCCAGCGAATCACCGTATGAATTGTTGCTCAACAACACCTGGCGACCGACCTTGAGTATTACCGGTGCAGACGGTCTGCCGTCACTTGTCGACGCCGGCAATGTGCTACTGCCATATAACACGTTGAAATTGTCATTCCGCTTGCCGCCGACCTGCGACGGCGATGTCGCCGCCGAATCTGTCAAAACGGCGCTCGAGTCCGACGCACCGCCATTGACCAAGGTCGAATTTGAGGTCGAGTCGACGATGGGTGGCTGGAATGCGCCCCCGGTAGCCGAATGGCTGGAAGCATCGATGAACAAAGCATCGGAGGCTTTTTTTGGCAAGCCATCAATGTACATGGGTACCGGCGGCACGATCCCGTTCATGGGAATGCTCGGCGAAAAATTTCCCGAGGCCCAGTTTCTCGTTACGGGTTTGTTGGGACCGAACTCAAACGCACACGGACCGAACGAATTCTTGCACATCGAGACAGGCAAGCGTTTGACCGCCTGCGTCGCCCAGGTCCTGGAAGATCACTTCAACCGCTAGCACCGGCACCTGGTTTAGAAATGATCGTATTCATGACGATCTGTTTCTTATCACCGAGCCTCACTACCATTGGTTCAACCGGGCGAATATCTGGCTCGTGCGCGGACGCGATGCTGACATGCTGGTAGATACCGGCCTGGGCGTATCCAGCCTCAAACTACACTTGGCCTCGCTGCTCGACAAACCATTGAAAGTGGTGGCGAGTCACGTCCATTTTGATCACGCTGGAAGTTGTCACGAATTCGACCAGGTGTTCATCCATTCAAATGAACACGATGCCTTGTGTAATGGCGATCAAGACTTGATGTTGGCCTTGCCCGAACAGAAATTTGTGCCACAAAAAGACTTCGAATTGTTGCCCTACGAAGGATTTACCGCGTCCGAGTACAGTGTTAAAGCCTGTCCACATGCGAACAAGCTACACCATGGTGATGTCATCGATTTGGGTGACAAGGCGTTCGAGGTCATGCATCTGCCGGGCCACTCGCCCGGCTCAATCGGTTTATACGAGCGCAGAACCGGACAGTTCTTCTCAGGTGACGTTGTTTATGACGGCGACCTGCTCGATCAACTATCTGCAAGTGTGATCGATGATTACGTCAACAGCATGACGCGGTTACTCGATCTCGATGTTGATGAAGTGCACGCCGGTCACTACCGCTCATTCGACCGGCGTTATCTGCACAAATTGGTCCGCGAGTATATCGATGAAAAAAAAGCGCCCATTTGTCCGAGCGAGCAGCCTTAGCGCCCGCTTGCGCTTATTCTATATTCGCACCGACAACTGCAGCCATCTGCATCATGTCGATGGTTTCGCCTTCCTTCATATTGCGTAGGTCGGTTTTGTTACCCGACTTGCTCGTAGAATTCGTGTGCTTGAACATCTTGAGCAGTTGCGCATCGGCGACGATATATTTACCTGCGTTTTCCGGTTTACCGTTTACCGATTTAGTCTGAAGTTTCTTGGACTTTATGTAGTCCCAAAGTCTTTTCGTAATCTCCGTACGCGGTAGTTCGCTTACGCCACAAAATTCAGCCATGTCAGCTTTAAGCTTAACGGGTTTCTTGAGTCCTTTTAATTCGGCCACAACGAGCTCCTTACAGGGTTAAGGTTGGTAAATAATATAGCCTTTAAGCATACCAAGGCAGATAGACTTCACGGTTTCCAGATCAATGGTGTGAATTCGATCACACTATGTCCGCTAAAGGCGCTTCAACTCGTGGGCGTACCAGTCCTCGAGCGATGTGATCTTGCGTCTGCGGGCGACCTGAAGTTTGCGAAGATAGGTCTTGCGTGCCATGTCGTCAAGGCGATTTGGCACCAGCCCATACAACCAGGGAAGATCCCTGCCCATATTTTCCTCAAGACTGCGGATATGGGTCTCGAGTAGTGCATACATACTGTCGGTAGTTGCCTCACCATCAACCGGAGTGATCATGGTTTTGCCCTCCGCAGTCCGAATGATATGCACGCTGGCCAGAGCTTCATTCACTATCTTCAGATTGAAGCGCTTGCCGACGAGAAATCGGTGCAGCGACCAGCGCACGCGCCAATGTATCGATTTGTCGATGAAGATGTCGGCCTCGGGCGGCGGCTCGCGTTCGCAACTCAATGGCGCCAAATCTTCCGGATCGTGCATGGCACTGTTGCGATCCTCGAGATCCTTTTTCGGAATGCCTCGCCGGCTAAGATCGGGCCGATAGCCCTGGAAAACCTCGAAGGAGTCCGTGAGCCGGATTGGATCGATGATGTAGCAGTCAGGTGTGCCCCGGGCGTACGGTCCGCGCAATCCGCGGCCGATCATCTGCCAGAACAGGTTTTTACTGAACGTGAGCCGTGCGAGTACCACGCATCGCACCTTCGGATCGTCGAAACCCGTGGTTAGCATGCCGACATTCACCATCACGCACGGTTGGTGGCCGCGATCAAGAAAATCCTGGACCTGCATCTCGGGACGCTCAATTTCCGCCTCGTCGCCTTCTTCAATCTCGGCGATCTCCCGGTCCTCCATTCGGCTATGCACGAGGGATACGAGCTCCTTACCCACTCGCTTGTCCTTCCGCAACTTATCAACGATGTAATTGGCAGCTTCGACCGACGCGCAGAACAACATCGTTTTGCCCATCTTCGGTAGCTTCCGCGCAATTCGGTCTGCCAGATAATCGAGAATTTCGGGGTGAGTCATAACGTTTCGGTTGAAGATCAACGAGAACTCATTCGCCCATTGCTTTTCCGAATTGTTGCCGCGATTGAAACTTCCCTTGGGCATTTCCTGCTCGACAAGACGTGTCAGCATCTTCCTGGGAATATCGAAGTACCCAGATTTTTGTAGCGAGAGATTAATCGGACACAGAATCTTGAGATCTGTCAGTGCCTGGGTGCTCTCGCTGTGATGCACGAGTACGCCCCAATCTTTCTTGGTGCTCGTGCCCTTCCGCACCGGAAAGATGCTCTTCTGCAGCAACGGGTGCGCGGTCGTGGACGTGGGCATCGGTGTTGCACTGAGACCGATAACGGTGAAGCGTTCTTTCGCACTGCTGCGAGACAACACCTTTTCGTCGAATTTTCTCCATGCGCTCTGCAGACCCGTCGCCCCGAGTTCGTGACTTTCGTCGTAGATCAATGTGACGTTGCGAGCTCGACGCGAACCCGCACGCGCAGTAAGTGCTTCGCGCAGTGGGTCGTCCGTCTTGCGGCCGTCCGCCGCACGGGCGAGCCATTTCGTCAGCGTATCGCGTGTAACGAACAACACGTCGGCATCGTCGAACAGCGTTTCCTCCTGCACATCCGCTGAGCCTGCCCACTGTGTGCATAGCTCACGATCGAAGCGACCGAGCATCTCGATCAGGCGAATAACGGATTGGCGCAGCAAGTTCACGCCGCCGGTTGCCCAGATGACGCGCCCCTGCGGGTCGTCAAGGCGATCGGCGATGACCTCCATGCCCACTCGGGTCTTGCCGGACCCTGTCGGCAGATGAATGATTCCAGAGGCGAAGTCGTTCTCCCGCAATCGCATGAGAGATTCCGCCTGATGCTTGAGCATCGGCTGCGGATCGCCACCATTGACGCGCGGTAGCGCCCAAACCGGTCCTTTGACCCGGCTCTCCGGGGCTGATCTCAGTTCGGCGAGCAATTCGGACGTGTCTTCCACGACCGTGGCATTGTCAAATGTGGACCTCATACGGCCCAAGTATGCATTTCAACTCGGACTTGGGAAGGACATCACGCACGGTCCGACGAAATAAGCAGGCGTTGCTACGACCTGCTGTATGTGAGCGCCGTAATCTGCTCCGAGATTAGCCCAATCAGAAAGATGATGATCGCGGCGCTGATCATGAGCAGGCTCATGTTCGTAAATCGGCCGGCCGTGAAGTAGGTGTACGCGTAGTAACCCACCCCGGTCGTAAAAAAGATCCCACTGACCGGCAAGAATATCTTCAATGGTGCATACAGCGTGGCAATTTTGAATATGATGACCAGGAATCGAATACCATCGCGTATCGGTCGAATGTGGCTTTTGCCCGTTCGCTCCGCCGCTTTGATAGGTTCATAACAGACCGCGTACCCGGAACGCAGAAAGGCCATCGTGATCGTCGTCGGGTATGAGAATCCGTTTGGCAACAGGTACAGAAATTGCTTGAACATGCTCGTTCGTACCGCGCGCATTCCCGACGTCAGATCGAGGATGCGCCGACTGGTCAGACGCGATGCAATTTCGTTGTAAATACCGTTAGCGAACCAGCGCCCGACACTGGCATGAGAACCGGAATCTCGGGCACCCACCGCCATCTGGTAGCCCTCATCAAGCCTCGCCAGTAGCCTGGTAAGGTCGCGCGGATCGTGCTGACCATCGCCGTCCATTAAAGCCAGGATCTCACCCCTCGCCGCACGCGCCCCGCTCTTTACAGCGGCACCATTTCCCATGCTTTCCGGGTGTCGCAATACGCTGGCTCCTGCATTTTCGGCAAGATCGGCCGTCGCATCGGTTGATCCGTCATCGACGACGATTATTTCGGCCTCAGGGAATTCCGACCGCGCGGCTGACACGACATCGGCAATTGTTGCCGCTTCATTCTTGGCTGGAATGATAATGGACAGCGCGACCGAGTTCGTATCCTGATTCATTGTTGCAGTTTCTCCAGCTCGTCAATGTAGGCGCGAAGCCCGTCCAAATCGCGGCGCCACGTTATTGCGTGCAACGGGTTAGTCGGTGCGTTGTTTTTCGCATCGTCGATGAATTTGTAAGCCGCGTCAAAGTCTCCGTTCCCACCAAGTGCCGTCACCATCATCATGTTGAGCTCTCCGGTGGGCCAATAGCCGATTGCCTTACGGAGGAAATCAATCGTTGCCGCCTCGTCACCCTGAAAACGCGCTATGCCTGCCAGCAATTTGAAATGAAACTGATTATAGATCGGGTCGGCCGCGTAGCGCCGGTTGCTCCTGAGCGTCCGCGACAATGCGACGACGGTATCCGGACTGACGTCGGGGCAATTCGTCGCCACAACCCCGTCGAACAGCTGTGACAACATCTTGCCAGCCGTGTAGGTGAACTCGACATTGGGCAGCTCACGATAAAGCTGCTCGATTGTCTGCGAATGATCTGCGTCCCGCGCGTATCGACACAACAGGTTGAGTTCCTGAATGCGGAGATAAGCATGTTGCGGATGATGAATGACGAACATGTCGATCGTCTGCAAACTGCGTAACGGGCCTTCCTCATCCAGTTGATAACCCGCCATCGTGCTGACCGCGCGCACCGAATGCGGATACGTCATGGCCCAGTGTCGTGATGCCAGCGAAGGCTCGCCCCAGAGCGACGCAAAGACGTACAGGAAATATGTGTTCATCAAGACCAGTAAAGTAAGTGCCGCACCGCCAGCCACTTGCCATCGCCTGCCGGCACCAACAATCCAGATCGAAAGCGCTGCTACCGGACCAATTACAGGCAGGTAGTTACGGTGTTCAAAATAGAGTTCCAGCGGTACTACAGTCGACTCAATCAGGTGACCGGCCAGGTACCAGAGCACAGCCAATGCTGCTAGCGGATAGCGCCGCCGCCAGGCAATGGCGCTACCCGCCAGCAGCAACCAGGACAAGCTTGCCAACAGGGTCAATGGCTCGAAAATACTGCGGCTGACTGACGGAGCATCCTGGTAAATGCCCAAAACATCCGGCTGTCCGAATACTGCTTTGAATAAATACAACCAGAGCAATCGCGTTTCTGTCAGAAGTCGCTCACCGGCCGAAAATCCTCGCCGCTGCACGACCCAATCAGGATAGCCCAGGCGAGTCGTAAGATAAGCGACGATCACCAGCAGCGGAATACCGAGAAAAACCGATTTCCAAAGGCGCCACTGTCGCACTTCGATACTATTGGGGCGGTCGAGCACCGTTGCTTCAATGACGAGTACGAAAACCGGCAGCAGCAACCCGGATTCCTTACAAAGCATCGCCAATACCGTGCCACCGACCAGGCTCAAGCTCATGCCGACAAGCGCACGCCTGCGGTTGTGGTCGATGCCGCTCCGTGCAACCAGGTATCCGGCGAACCCAAGCAATACAAATGCCGCACTCAGCGTGGTCATTCGCTGCACAACCAACATTGACGATGTCGCGAGAAGCGGCATGAGCACCCAGATGCTCGCGGACATCACCGCAATCGTCGTCGCCCTGTGTCTTTCGATTGCCATTGCCAATGACAGGCGGTACAGGCAAAACGCCACCAGAACTGCGTTTAACAGGTGAATCAGGACATTGGTTTTCAGGAATGCCCCGGCGCCCTGTTCCCAACTGTCGGCCTGTAGCGCAAATGTGGCAAGCGCGATCGGTCGCCCTAACGGACCGGCCCGTCCTGCAAGCGTAAATTCGACCGCCGAATCATAGTCGGATACCTGCGCAAGACCGCCAAGGTTCGAATCATCGTCAAGCTGGAACGCACCCGTCAACGCCGGCCGGTAACAACTCCACGCGAGCAGCAGAACAAGACCGAAGCCGATTAACCCCACTCGGCCCGGTATCGATCTGAATTCGATCACGAGGCAAGCATGATCATGATACCGGCCGCGATTGCCGATCCGATGACGCCCGCAACATTCGGGCCCATTGCATGCATTAATAAAATGTTGTGCGGATTGGCTTCGAGACCCACTTTGTTAACGACTCGCGCAGCCATTGGCACAGCCGAGACGCCGGCCGCGCCAATCAACGGATTGATCGGATGCTTCGAAAAACGATTCAACATTTTGCCCATTAATAATCCGCTCGCCGTTCCAATCGCGAACGCAACCATCCCCAGTAACAGAATGCCCAACGTGCTTGGAACAAGAAACTCCTCGGCGCTGAGCTTCGAACCCACGGCGAGACCGAGAAAAATCGTGACAATATTGATCAGGGCATTCTGTGTTGTGTCGGACAGTCGATCGACCACACCGCACTCGCGCATCAGGTTGCCGAAGCAAAGCATCCCTAGAAGCGGTGCAGCCGAAGGCAGTAATAATGCAACCAGCAACAACAAAACGAGCGGGAATACGATGCGTTCGGCTTTCGACACCTCCCGCAGCTGCACCATTTCGATTTTCCGCTCCGCTTTTGTCGTCAACGCCTTCATTATCGGTGGCTGAATCAGCGGAACGAGCGCCATGTACGAATAGGCGGCGACAGCGATTGCGCCCAGCAGATTCGGCGCAAGCTTTCCGGCAACATAGATCGCTGTAGGGCCATCGGCGCCGCCGATTATGCCGATCGCGGCCGCTTCCCGAAGTGAGAAGTCCATGACGCCCATAGCCGTAAGACCAAGCGCGCCAAGCAATGTCGCAAATATGCCGAATTGCGCGGCCGCCCCAAGGAAAAGAGTCCGCGGATTGGCAAGCAGCGGACCAAAGTCCGTTAGTGCGCCGACGCCCATGAATATGATTAATGGAAATGCGCCGGTCTCGATGCCGATAACATAGGTCAGATGCAGCAATCCATCGCCGGTCGCAATTTCCACTCCTGGAATGTTCGAGAGCAATCCGCCAAAACCGATAGTGACGAGCAACAACGGTTCGAACTTGCGCACAATGCCGAGGTACAGCAGTAACAGGCAGACGGCGAGCATGACGACCTGACCACCCGTTATTTGATAGAGCCCGGACCCCTGCCAGATTTGTTCAACGATTTCCATTGCTCAGGCGATGGCTACCAGTTGGTCGCCGACCGCGACCACATCGCCCTCGGCGACAAAGACATCAGTCACCGTGCCGGTTCTGGGCGCGCTGACCACCGTTTCCATTTTCATCGCTTCGACAACAAGCAGAGGCTCACCCTCGGCAATAGCCTGCCCCGGCGACACATGCACCTTGAAAATATTCCCCGCGAGAACGGCATTAACTGCGTCACCGGCGGCGGACGACGACGGTTTGGCAGCCAACGCAGGCCGCAGATCGGACAACTCACCCCCTTCAGCGACTTCAACCGTGAAATTCTTGCCGTTTACCCGGACTGAGTACACCGACGCGTGTGATCCATGCTGGGTGGCCGGGACCGCCGCATCTGGATTCGGCAATGGCTCAAATGCTCCGGGATTGTCTCGATTCTCCAGAAAGCGGATGCCCATTTGCGGAAACAACGCATACGTCAACACATCGTCAATCATTTCGGCCGCCAGGTGTATTCCTTTCTCCATCGCAATCTGCTGCAGTTCCTCGGTCTGTTTCTCGAGTTCCGGTTCGATCAGGTCGGCTGGCCTGCAAGTAATCGGGTCCGCGCCTTCAAGAACTCGTGTCTGCAGGCTTTCATTGACGGGCGCCGGCGTCGCACCGTATTCGCCCTTGAGCACACCCGACGTTTCTTTGGTAATCGTGGCGTAGCGCTCACCGGAAAGAACGTTAATGACAGCTTGTGTGCCCACGATCTGCGACGTCGGCGTAACAAGCGGCAACATACCCAGATCCTCGCGAACGCGCGGAATTTCTTCGAGTACATCGTCGAGTTTGTCGGCCGCATTTTGCTCACGCAACTGAATCTCCAGGTTTGTCAGCATACCGCCGGGCACTTGTGCCACGAGAATGCGCGAATCGACGCCGCGCAAGCTGCCTTCAAACTGTACGTACTTTTGACGTACCTCACGAAAGTACGCCGCGATCTCCTCGAGTAAGAGTAAATCCAGCCCGGTATCACGATCAGTTCCCTCAAGAATTGCGACTACCGCTTCCGTCGGAGAGTGTCCGTACGTCATGCTTAATGAAGAAATGGATGTATCAATATTATCAATTCCCGCTTCCGCTGCTTTAATGCCAGCAGTGGTCGACATGCCAGTCGTTGCATGACACTGCATGTGAATTGGAATGCTGACCGCGTTTTTCAGTTCAGTGACCAATTCGAACGCAACATACGGTTTAAGTAGTCCCGCCATGTCCTTGATACAAATCGAGTGGGCACCCATGTCCTCGATCCGCCGACCCATGTCGACCCACATAGTCATCGTATGGACGGGACTCACTGTGTACGACATCGTGCCCTGCGCATGTCGGTCAACAGCCAGTGTCGCCTTGATGGCCGTTTCCAGGTTTCGCATGTCGTTTAGAGCGTCAAATATTCGGAATACGTCGACGCCGTTGACCGCCGCACGCTCAACGAATTTCTCGACCAGGTCGTCCGCGTAGTGTCGATACCCCAGAATATTTTGCCCGCGAAACAGCATTTGCTGTGGTGTATTTGGCATCGCCGCTTTCAATAGCCGAATGCGTTCCCAGGGATCCTCGCCAAGGTAGCGAATGCAGGAGTCAAAAGTCGCGCCGCCCCATGTTTCTACAGACCAGAAGCCAACCTGGTCCAGCTTTTCGGCAATGGGCAGCATGTCATCCACGCGCATGCGGGTTGCCAGCAGACTTTGATGCCCATCACGCAGGACTACATCGGTAATGCCTAGTGGTTTCTTGTCGCCCATATTCGCTCTTGGGTCTTTTTATTGGCCGCGATGCCGTGAGATGGCGGCACCGATCGCCGCGACCTCTTCCTCCGTCGCACCACTGGATGACGACTGGCTTTGGAAATAATTGATCACTCTCGACATCAAAGTCATCGCGATGACCAATGCTGTCAGAAACACAAACACGGTTCCCATTCCGGCCAGCAGCAGCGTAAATCCTTGATTCATCAGTTCGTTTTCCATGCACGGCATTATACGCGAATGCGGTGCGCCCATCCGGTACACTCGCAATTCTTAGATCAGGAAGGCGAATAATGAAGCGTATTTCGATCACGTATTTGTGGTTGTCCATCGCGAGTGTCTCGATGCTCGTCGCGTGTTCCGGGGAGCCGTATGTTCCTGACATTGACGGCGGGGCAATTGAGGCACATGTCGTGCTGCTGGCCGACGATTTGTACGAGGGCCGCGAGGCAGGCAAGCGTGGTTACGCACTTGCGGCGAAGTACGTCGCTACACAGTTTCGGACAATGGGGCTGGCACCGGGAAATAATGGCAGCTTTTTTCAGGCGGTCCCATTCCAGGTCGCAAAGGTTGTCGAAGGAAGCCGGGCGCTTACCGTGTCGTCGGCCAGCGGCGAGCACGAGTATGTAACTTTCAGTGAATACACAACCGGACCGACCTTGTCCGGCGAAGAAATGAGTATTACCGCGCCGCTTGTGTTCGTCGGCTATGGGGTGAACGTTCCATCCATTGAACGCAATGATTACGAACAGGTTGATCTCAACGGCAAGATCGCGGTTGTTGTGAGTGGTGCGCCAGCCGCGCTCGGCAGCGAGGTTCGCGCTTTCTACCGAAGCGGCCGTTATCACAAATCTATCGAACTCGAAAATCGCGGCGCGATCGGTGTCATTTCCTTGCAACACAAACAGATTGCCTCTGAAGACGCGAGCGTTCGAGGTTCCAAGTTGGATAAATACTGGTCCATTGATGAACACGGTAACCCAAAATTTGCATTTGCCGGGCTGCAAGCCGAGGTTACATTGCTGGAGAAGGGGGCCAGAAAGCTGTTCGAAGAAAGCCCAATATCTTTCGACGAAATGGCCGCATCGATCGAGAGCGAGAATTACACGCCGATGGAACTTGGTATTTCGGTAACCGCGTCGCATCGAATCACTCAACGAACGACCAGCAGCGACAACGTCATGGCAATGCTCGAGGGCAGTGACCCGCAGCTAAAGAATGAATACCTCGTATTGAGCGCGCATCTTGATGGCAAAGGCATGGGTGACGAATCCGATGACAATATTTATAACGGCTTCTACGACAACGCGTCCGGAGTCGGGACGATGCTCGAAGTTGCCAGAGCGCTGGCTCGGTCGCCGACGCCACCGAAAAGATCCATCTTGTTTATCGCCACCACGGGCGAGGAAAAAGGATTGCTGGGATCAGATTATTTTGCCTCTAATCCGACTGTGCCGATTGAATCAATCGTCGCGAACGTCAACATGGACATGGTGATGTTTTTGTGGCGTATGCAGGATGTTGTCGCGTTCGGTGCCGAACATTCCAGTCTTTTCGAAATCGTCAAACACGCGACCGAAAAAGTGGGCGTGGAATTAAGCCCGGACCCGTTTCCCGAGCGGGGCTATTTCACACGCAGCGATCAATTTCCGTTTGTTCAACAAGGCATTCCCGCCATATTCTTTGCCACTGGCTTCAAGACCAACGAATCAGGTGTCGACCCTGAGGCCCTCTATAATGACTTCATGCAAACTCACTACCATGGTGCTACCGATGACCAGGATCTGCGTTTTGATGCCTGGTCGGCAGGAAGAATCGCCACGGCTAACTATATGATTGCTCTTGAAATTGCCAATGCCGATAAGCGACCGATCTGGCAGAAAGACGATTTTTTTGGGGAACTCTACGGCACGGAATTGACAAAGCCCGAATGACGCCAATGAAAAACGCGTTGCTCATTGCCGCACTACAAATTTTGATCATCGCTGTCGCGGCAGCCGACGACACCGCTATCGACGAATCAAAACTGGAAGCCGATGGGGCCGTCATCGGCGAAATCGTGCTCGACAAGTCGGACGTGTTCGACTTGTCGGATGAGCGCGAGAACAATAGTTTGTATCGCCTCGTCAATAAATTACACATCATGACCAAAGACGAGGTGATTCAGAGACAACTGCTTTTCAAACCGGGCGATCTGTACTCCAAGCGGCTTGTGGCCGAGTCCGAGCGCATCTTGCGAGAAAATGACTATTTGTTTGACGTGTCAATAACGTCAAAGGCAAACGAAGACGGAACCGTAGACCTAACGGTCGCAACACGGGACACTTGGACGTTAAAACCCAGCTTATCGTTGTCACGCGAAGGTGGCGAAAATAAGACGACACTGGGAATTCACGATAAAAACCTGCTCGGACGTGGACAATCGGCTCGTATTGAGCGTACAGAGGACGTAGATCGAGAATCCAATGCTTATGAATTCAGCGACGTGCAACTCGGAGATTCCTGGGTATCGGCATTGCTGCTTATTTCTAACAACTCCGATGGCCACTCAAACCTTTTGTCGCTGATACGGCCATTCTTTGCATTGGATGCACGCTGGACAGCGGGTGTCACGGCGTTCGATGACGACCGGCGCAGCTCACTGTACGACCTCGGCGAGCAAGTTGCCGAGTATCAGCATGAGCGCGAACAATTCACGGCATTCGGAGGCTGGTCTGCCGGTTTAAACGGCGGTTGGGTGCGTCGCTACACGACAGGTGTCGTATTCGACGACAACCAATTCAGCGACGTTGTGAATGGAGAGCTACAAGCCGCCGTTCCCGAGAATCGCGAGCTCAACTACCCGTTCTTCAAATTCGAGCTTCTCCAGGATCAGTTCGAAACCACGCAAAACCGGGACCGTATGGAGAGGACAGAGGATTTTTTTACCGGCACGCGGTTCACGGCATCACTCGGCTTGTCGGACGAGAGTTTTGGCGCCGATCGCGACGCGGTCCTTTATCGGGCCAGTTACAGTCGCGGCTTCGGCGAATTCGATAAAAAATCGCTGCTGCTCTCGGCGCTGGCCAGTGGCCGGCAGGAAAGTGGCGATTCGAAGAATGCCGAGGTCAGCTTTGTTGCCCGTTTTTATAAGCCGGGATCGGATAAGCGGCTTTTCTTCATGACCATGGAGGGCACCCACGGACATGATCTGGATCTGGATAACCTGGCTACTCTCGGCGGTGACACCGGCCTCAGGGGCTACCCACTGCACTATCAGACAGGTGACTCGAAGTTTCTATTCACCATTGAGCAACGCTATTTCTCGGACTGGTACCCGTTCCGCCTGTTTCGGGTCGGCGGCGCAATCTTCGCCGATGTTGGTCGAACCTGGGGTGACAACCCGGTTGGTAGCGATAGCGCCGGCTGGCTGCGTGATGTAGGCTTCGGCCTCCGATTCGCCCCGACACGCACCGGGGCGAGAAAAATCCTGCACCTCGACATCGCGTTCCCGCTTGACGGTGACGATTCGATTGACAGCGTGCAGATCCTGCTAGAATCCAAACACACTTTCTAGCTCGAAATTGACAGCAACTATCTCACGCAAAAGTGTCTACTGGTACATGCGTACTACGAATTCCTCTGGCAAAATACCGACTATGCGTAAGTCTGTCTTCACCGGATTCACCGCCACCCTGATACTGGTTTCCCTCGGGGCCTGCGTGTCAACGCCGCAGACCCTGGTCGTACAGTCAGCTGATACCACAGAGTGCGTCGTGCTGCTGCACGGCCTGAATCGTAGTTGGCGCGCCATGCAGCCGATGGCCGAGGCTCTGCAGAAAGCCGGATTTACGACGGCGAACGTCGACTATCCATCGCAAGCAGGGACCGTAGAAGTGCTGGCGCCAATGGCCGTCAATACCGGGCTCACCGAGTGCCGGCAGGCGGGCGCTGAACGCATTCACTTCGTCACGCATTCGATCGGCGGCATCCTTTTGCGTTACGCACACTCGGAATCTCCAATTCCGGATCTTGGTCGAGTCGTCATGCTCGGGCCACCGAACCAGGGCAGCGAGCTCGTCGACAAAACAAGGGACTGGCCGACGGCTGAACTCTTCTCGGGTGAAGCCGGTCTGCAGCTTGGAACCGATGTCGATAGCATTCCAACGCAACTTGGGCCCGTCGATTTTGAACTGGGCATCATAGCCGGTACGGGCTCGATCAATTTTGTCATGTCCGCCATGCTACCTGACCCCAATGACGGCAAAGTATCGGTCGCAAGTACTCTCGTTGAAGGCATGGACGACTTTCTGTTGGTCGAGAATTCGCACCATTACATTACAGAAAGCGAAATTGTTATCCGGAATACCGAGTCGTTTCTGCGCACCGGTGAATTCGTCCGCTCACGGCAGCAAGTCGAAAACCGGTAAAGCTTACTTGCAGAGCGATTCTTTCTTGGCGCGAGTGTCGGCGATGGTTTGTGCCACGTCAGCCTTACTCAGGAACTCACGTTCGCCACTCGCATCCGTTCGATATAGCTGCGGCGCATTCACGTAGGAATCGTAGATCTCTGTTGCTCGCTGACAGTAATAGGATTCTGCCTGCTTTCTCTCTGCACGTTGTTCTTCTGTTTCGCCCGGGAACGCAAACTCGTCGGTTTCTGACTCGTCACCCGGTTCGCCGGCTTCATCGATATTGCCTTTGGAGTGCCAGACGATCTGCACGGCTATTGCGTCTACGTGATCTGGTTTATCGGCGTAGTGCACCTTGTCAAACTCATCGACCCAGGTATAGATCGGCTTCATGGTGCTAACGAAATGAGTCTTGCCCAAGGCATCCACCCACTTCCATATGTCGGCATTCGCCGTCTGGCAGACACCGAAAATCAGTACGCATATTGTCAGAAATTTGTTCACAGGCACTCCTAAGCTCCCTAATTATGCGCATTTGGGCCCGTTATTCCGTTGATAAGCGTCACAATTTTGGCAGCTGAAACGCCGTTTTGTAACAATTTGCGGCGGCCTCAGGTCTTATTCAAGAGTCAACATAAGGCGGTGATGGCGTGCTACGAAATGAGCGAAAAATTCGTCTGATACACCTGATTTTGTCCACTTACGTTCTTTCCGGGGCAATGTCGACGGCTATCGCACAGTCAAAAAACGGTTTTGACCTTGCCGGTGCACTGGTCCCGGTCGACGAAATCCTATGGGGTGGCGTTCAGCGAGACGGAATTCCGTCCATCAACCAGCCCAAATTCCTTCCAGCAGCCGATGCGGATTTTCTTGGTAAAAGGGATCGGGTACTCGGGGTGTACCGCAACGGCATAGCGAAAGCGTACCCCATCCGGATACTCGACCGGCACGAGATCGTGAACGATTATTTTGGTGACGAGCGAATCGTGGTCACGTATTGCCCGCTGTGCTTCAGCGGCATGGCATTTTCGATCAGCGCAGACAGTGTCGCGCGGACATTCGGTGTCTCCGGTCTCTTGTACAACAGCGATGTGTTGTTATACGACCATCAGACCGGTTCGCTTTGGTCGCAAATTCGGTCCGAGGCTATTAGCGGGCGCATGAAGAGCACCAAGATCCCACCCGTTGTTGCCGCACATACGACCTGGCCCGACTGGCTCCGTCGGTACCCGGACACTCAAGTGTTATCGACCGACACAGGGTTTGGTATTCGATACCGGACATCTGCGTACGCCGCATACCAACGCAGCCGGGACTTGATGTTCCCAGTTGGAAATCGCAGCAAGCAATATTCGAACAAAGAACTCGTGCTCGGTGTCACGATCGATGGCGTTTACAAGGCATACCCCTTCAAGGAGCTGCGCAAACAGGACCAGCTTTCGTTCAACGACACATTCAGCGGCAAGGAAATTACGATCGAGTGGCGCGAGAAGGAAAAATACGCTCGGGCCATTTCGTTAGATGGCGAGGAAATTCCGACAGTAATTGTTTACTGGTTCGCGTGGTATGCGTTCCACCCGACGACCGCGGTGTATCAGGCCGGTTCGGGCTGAGCCTCGGCGCCGTGCTCCGCTCGCTGCACAACACCGATCAAGCGGAAACCATGCCAGAGCACGATCCAGATTCCGACCATCAGCGTGACACCCGACAACGTGAATACGATCAGGAATGGCCGTATCGAAAACATCATGTCCTGAAACGAAGCTCCGTCGTACATCCCTTTGCCAAGGCCGGCCAGTATTAGCGCCGTAAAGAATACGGCCAATGAAATATTCGCCGTCCAAAAACCAAAACTAATTTGCGGCGAGCAGTCCGCGTGCACGTGTTGCGGCAGTTCCTGGCGAATGACATAGAAAATAGACGCCAGCAGGATCATCGTATTGATGCCGATCGTGCTGCCCATCGCATGGGCCACCGTGATGTGGGTGCCGTGGGTAATCAGGTTGAAGGCGGGTACTGAAATAACGAGCGCCAACCCCAAATTGATGAATACCCAGATGTCTGCCGCAAACAGGAATCGGTAAGCGTTGCAAAATTGATTTTTCTGCCAGTCCTCGAGCGACGATCGCCAGTCCCAGATGATTTTCCCGAATATGAACAGCTCGGTCATGCTGACGAAATAAGCAAACGTTCGAATCCAGGTTTCCGACGGCACCAGGTAGGTGTGATGCGCCCAGCCGAATATCAGGTTGAAAAAGCCCAGGAAGTACAATCCAAATGCCATCTTCGATCGGGCGTACCGGTCGCTGCCACCGATCCGGGTCGCCAGGTACAGCGCTGTACCGTATACGAGCATATTCCAAGATCCGGTAAGCGCGCCGTAGGATTTCCACTGCACCATGATTTCGCGAACCATCGTGTCCCGGAAATACGGGATCAGGTACAGATGCGCCTCTGTGTACGTGATGAAAAAGAATACGATTCCGGTGCCCCACATCCAGTAATACACAGGCCAGGGTTCCTTTTCCTGGCGCACGGTCATGAAATAATTGATACCGAAAAGGATCCAGGTCAGGAATATCGGAATGCTGAGGATGGGTGGAAATGCGAAGTATTCACGACCGCCGAACTGACCTGACAAGTAACAACCGATAATCGCCAATCCGGTTACAACGACAATCCAGAAATGCCAGTTGACGGCACGCGCGGAATACAACTTCATGCCGCACTGTCTTGGCAGGTAGTGGTAGATGCCACCGATCGCGATCAAAAAGATCCACGCCACGACCAGCGATACGTGTAATGGCCGGGTTTTCGTAAACAACAATTCTTGCAGGAAATCGGGGAACAGAAACTGGAACCCGCCGATGACGCCGAAGAACATACCCACTGCCAGCGCAAGCATGCCAAGTCGCATGAATCGCAGTCCTGCGAATGTGTCGCCATTGATCATCATTTCGGGTCATCCTCCTGGTCAACGGTTCCAAACCACCGCACTTCAATGTTTTCAGCCGGGTAGGTACCGGTCTTATCGACGAAGGCCAGGTAAGCGACGACCGCGTCTATCTCGTCACTGGCGAGACCCAGGTCTGGCATCGTCGCGGTTCCGGCTGCGATGAATGCGCGGGCGACTGCCTCGCCACGATTGGATACGACGTTGGTTAGATCAGGTCCCATGTACCCGCCGAGACCGTAGAACTGGTGGCAGGCTACGCAGTTGTATTTCTGGTAAACCAGGGCACCCTGGCGTTCGAGATCACCCATCGCGGGTAGATGCGTGGCTTCGGTCCCCTTCGTGTAGACGTATCCGGAATAAAAAACGAAGGCAACACACAGCGTGCCGAAAATAGCTCGATTGTTGATGATGGAGACTCCTAGCCCGCCTGCTAAAAAAGCGACTACAGTTTACGGAAATCGCTCCGAAACAGGGTTTCAAAATTCCCGGAAATAAATGATTTATTAGTATTTTTTCCCTATTTTTGTTATTTTTT
>Ga0255049_10000598_pt1 | contig 22059 bp, 26 predicted proteins | sample JV7_2_3_MG_FD_183615 | JGI IMG/M metagenome (GOLD analysis project Ga0255049, IMG submission 183615) | Seawater microbial communities from Jervis Inlet, British Columbia, Canada - JV7_2_3 | ecosystem: Environmental > Aquatic > Marine > Inlet | place: Canada: British Columbia | collected 2016-10-06
GAACTGAATACCTCGGTATTCATTATTCCTGGTCAGAATGTAAAAAACAGGGAGGACCGACTAGTGATGCTTAACCAGGTGGCTAGTTCTGTTATTGAAGAGGTACGAGGGATTAACTCCGAGTATGTCTTTACCTATCAAGGGAGACCTGTAAAAAGGCTCAATAACAGCGCCTGGAAAAGGGTACGTAAATTGGCTAGATTGCCAATGGTTAGAATCCATGATCTGAAGCATACCTTTGGACGTCGGTTACGAGCGGCAGGTGTTTCACTCGAAACGCGTAAAGTATTACTAGGTCACAGGAATGGAGATATCACCAGTCACTACTCCGCACCGGAATTGGAGGAACTAATTGATGCGGTTGGAAAGGTTTGCAGTGAAAAGTCCGGCAAAACTCCGGCACTGGTCATGCTAAGGCAGAATATAGTTAACACATAGAAAGTTAACTATTTGATTTTAAAAAGAAAAAATGGTGGGGCGTGGGCGGCTCGAACGCCCGACCACCTGATTAAAAGTCAGATGCTCTACCAACTGAGCTAACGCCCCCCGGAGAAGGTCTGGAATCATACCTGAGCCCAGACCGATTTCAAGCGAATTCCCAAAAAATTCGGGGCTAGTGACCCTCCTTGCGAATTCGGTCGAGCCGCTTGGCGGCGAGCCGGGCCGCGGTCTCATCGGGAAAACGTGTGCGCAAATCCTGCAGGGCCGTTTTGGCCTGCGGAAACTGCTTGAGTTCATAGTACGTGTACCCCAGTTTCAACATGGCGTCCGGCACCTTGTTGCTGCTCGGATAGCCGTTGATTACTTTCTCAAACTCGACGATGCCCTGTTCGAACTTGCGTGTGACATAGTGAGCCTCACCCAGCCAGTACTGCGCATTTCCGGCAAAACTGCTGTCCGGATACTGCTCGAGAAAAGCCTTGAGTTCGACCTTGGCCTCCTTGTAGCGACCTTCCTTGAGGGTATCGAAGGCGGCCTGGTAGGCCTCCTTTTCCCCGGCTTGCGGCGTTGCCGCCGGGGTTGTCGCCGGAGCCGAGGCGGCCGCGGAGGTACCGGTGGCTGGCAGTAAAGACGGTGTCTCTGTCGTACTGCTGGAAGGCTCAACGGCAGGCTGGGCCGGTGCGGTCGTCTGAGGAGCTGTGGCAGGCACTGCCGGCGCCTGGCTTACGGTCCGGCTTTCCATATCACGCAGGCGGCGATCGATGTCCTGGTAGAGCTCGCGCTGGCGCTTCTTGATTTCGTTGATATCGTTACCCTGCACCTCGATCTCGCCGCGCAGCAGATTGACATCTTCCGAAATCTGATCGACCTGCTGGATCATTTCGAGCATGGCGCGGTTATCGACCAGGCGCCCCATGCGGCTCATTTCCTCCGACAGCTTCTTCAACTGCTCCTGCACTTCGGAGAGCTTGGCCTCGGAGCGCTGCGACAATTCGGTCAGACGTTCGACACGAAGCGTCAATTGCTCGGGCGTCAGGGCAGATTGCGCATACAGCGAGGTATGGGTTGAAAGCACAAGCCCCGCCAGCAGCGCGCAACGAAGCGGATAGATCGCCGCCTTCATATCAATTCACCGTATAAATCAGTTCGACGCGTCGATTCTTGCTCCAGGATTCCTCGTCATGCCCCGAAACCGCCGGCTGTTCTTCGCCGTAACTCACGGTCTCGACCTGGTCCGACGAAGCGCCCTGGAACAGCAGCACGCGGCGCACCGACTGCGCGCGGCGGTCTCCCAGTGCGATATTATACTCGCGGCTGCCACGTTCGTCGGCATGCCCTTCGAGACGCACCGAGACTTCACCGTTTCCGGCGATAAAGTCACCGTGGGATTCGAGAATTTCAATCGACTCGCTGGTCAGCTTGGCGCTGTCGAATTCGAAATAGATGGTGCGGTTGGCAAGCGCGCCCTCGGATTGCTCGAGCATCTCGGCCACGGTCAGCGGAGCGCTATCGACGATCACGCCGCCATCCCCTGTATCGGAACCGTCAAGCCCGGTGGCGTCCGCGCCGCTGTCAGTGCCGCCATCGGTGGCGCTACCGTCAGTCGTTGACTGATCGGTCGCCCCATCGTCCGTGGGGATTTCTTCCTGCGTGGTCGCACAGGCGGAAATAAAGGCCGCGACCAGGATGGCCATCATCCATGACTTGATAATTTGATGTCGTTTCATTTTGCTTGCGCTCCGTTTGTATTCGTTAGGGGTCTATCGGACTTTGGTAATCGTAGCGAGGTAAAGTTATTTTGAGTCAGATTTTTCTATCAATTGAGGCGAATAGTTATTCATATTTAACGAAATTGATAGGAAAATCTGGCCAAAATAGCTTTACCGCAGTAGATTACCAAAGTCCGATAGACCCCTGGTTACTTACTTTCAAAAGGTCCCCAGACCGGCTCGCGAATATCGCCAGCCTGGTCCGATAATTTATGCTTCGCCCGTCCATCGATCGATACCACGAACAGGAATCCGTTGTCACCGCGCGTGGATGCGTACAGCAGCATCTTGCCGTTCGGCGAAAACGATGGCGATTCATCCTGGGAACCGTCCGTCAACACGGTCAGGTTACCGGTCTCGCGTTCGTACTGCGCTATCTTATATTGCCCGCGGTCCAGGTGCACCATGGCAATGTAGTTGCCGTCCGGTGACAGGTTAGCAGCGGAGTTATAACGCCCCTCAAAGGTGATTCGCTTCGGTTTGCCACCGTCGACACTGATCCGGTAAAGCTGCGGCGCACCCGATCGGTCCGAGGTAAAAATAATTTCCCTGCCGTCAACGCTCCAGACCGGTTCGGTATCGATGCTGCGGTGTCGGGTCAGGCGCTTGAGTCGCTTTGTCGCGGTATTCAAGGTGTAGATATCGGGGCTACCGTCCTTGGACAGAACCAGCGCCAGGAACTTGCCATCCGGCGACCAGCTCGGGGCGCTGTTCAGGCCCCGGAACCCGGAAACCTTGGTACGCCTGGCCGTGGCCAGGTGTTGTATGAAAATCTCGGGGCGCTGGCTCTCGAACGAAACATAAGCCAGCGACTTGCCATCCGGCGACCAGCTCGGCGACATGATCGGTTCATCCGACTCGAGCACGTTTTGCGCGTTGAATCCATCCGTGTCGGCGACCTGCAACACGTACTTGCGCGCTGCGTCCTTTTGCGCGCGCACATAGGCGATACGCGTGTTGAACGCACCGCGGGTACCGGTTATCTGCTCGTAGATAAAGTCACTGATCTGATGCGCTTGCCTACGCAGGTTGCGCTTCTTGGCTCGCATGCTGCGTCCCAGCAACTGCTTCTTCTTGAGCACGTCGAGCAGCTGGAATTCGATGGTATATACGCCCGCGGTGGTTTCCAGCACGCGGCCGACGACCAGGTAGTCCTGGCCGGCGTTACGCCAGCGCGGATACTGCACCTGGTTACTGTAATGCGGACTGGCCGGTAGTGCGTCTCGATCCATCGCCTTCAGCACGCCGCTGCGATTCAGGTCGCTGGCGACGATCTCGGCCAGATCGACCGGGAATTTATGGCTCACGCGCGAGGTATCGAAAGGCACGACCGCGATCGGCAGTGCGCCATCGACGCCCTGGGTGATCTCGATAGTCAGGGCGGCATGCGCATTCTGCAGCATACTGGCAAGCAGCACGGCGAACAGGTAGGAGACTAGCTTTTTTAACGGCATATTCGGGGCTTACTGTATGCTGGGGTTAAAATAAAATTTCAATTCACGCTCAAACAATTCCGGATCCCCGGGTCTTGGCAGAGGTTCGGCCTTGTAGACCGCTCCTTCGATCGATGCGCGGTAGGTCGCGGTGCTGCCATCGCAGGAACCAAAATCAACGTCGAGAATAATACCACCGGGTCCCTGATTTACGAGAACCTCACAGATCGGCATTTTCACACTTCCAGCCGGTTTTATCCAATAACGTTCGACTTTTTCCTTGATTGCCAGAATGTACGCTTCGCGCAAGGTATTAAGACGACGCTGATTCTCTTCGGCCAGCATCCTCGCCCTGAGTTCTTCCTCCTTGCGCTTCTGCTCTTCCTCGGCGAGGCGGCGCTGCTCCGCTTCCACGCGTTTGCGCTCTTCCTCGGCGAGGCGCGCTTCTTCAGCCTTGCGTTTCTCTTCGGCGATGCGCGCTTCCTCGGCCTTGCGTTTCTCTTCGGCCTTGCGTTTTTCGTCTGCTTTGCGCTTTTCCTCGGACTTGCGCTTTGCGTCCGCTTTACGCTTCTCCTCGGTCTTGCGCTTAGCGTCCGCCTTGCTTTTCTCATCGGCCTTGCGCTTCTTCTCGGCCGCCTCCTTTTTACGTTTTTCTTCGGCCTGCTTTTTACGCTTTAGTTCCGCCTTTTTCTTTTCATCCTTGTTGCGCTTCGCCTCGGCATCGCGTTTCTTTTTATCGGCCCGTTTTTTTGCCTCGAGCTTTTTTTTCTTCTTCTCCGCCGCCTTGCGCTCGGCCTCGCGTTGTTTCTGCTTCTTGCGATCTTCGAGTACCTTGCTGTCTATCATTTCAGCCTGCACGGTTTTAGCAAGCTGCCCTGCCCTGATCTGCCTGGGTTTGTCGACGAAACTCAGGTTTACCACCATCACGCCGATGAGGACAGCGTGGAACAGGATCGACAGCAGTAACGCACGCGGCTGCTTGAGCAACTCCGACAACACTAACGCGTTTCCTCGGGATCGGTTACCAGGCCGACCGAGCCAACATCGGCCTGCTGCAACAATACCAGTGTCGTGACCACGTTCTGGTAGGGGCCTTCGGCGTCACCGCGCACCATCACCGGGCGTTTTGGGTCCTGCTTCAAGGCCGACTTCACTTGCTTCACCAACGAGTCGGCATCGATTTGAGCCTCCGAGTCGGGCGCAGTACTCAGGTACATCAGGCCATTCCTGTCGACACTGATGACGATGGGTTCGGGGCTCTCCGAGTCCAGCGGATTTGCCGGGGCGGTCGGCAGATCCACATCGACGCCCTGCTTCAGCAAGGGTGCGGTGACCATGAAAATAATCAGCAGCACCAGCATCACATCGATGTAAGGTACGACATTGATGTCGGCGATTGAGCGACGTTTCTTCACGCTGATCAATCCTGTTTATGCGCGTGGGCCTGGCGCTGCAGGATGCCGGTAAATTCTTCGAGGAAATTTTCGTAGCGCACGATCATGGTGTCGATCTCGCTGGTAAACTTGTTATACGCCACGACCGCCGGGATCGCCGCCAGCAGGCCCATTGCCGTCGCGATCAACGCCTCGGAAATACCAGGCGCCACCATCGCCAGGGTAGCCTGCTGCACGCCGGCAAGCGCGCGAAACGATTCCATGATCCCCCACACGGTGCCAAACAACCCGACATAGGGGCTGACCGAACCGACCGTGGCCAGAAACGGCAGGTTGTTTTCCAGCATCTCCATTTCTCGCGCCATCGCGACCTTCATCGCACGATGGGCGGAGCGCACCGCCTCGCTGTTTTCGAGATCCGCCTTACGTGCGCGCGCAAACTCTCGAAAACCATTTTCAAAAATCGCCTCCAGCCCGAAGCGGCGTTCCTGGCGCTGGCTCAGCTGGCTGAACAGGTCGCTCAGGTTGAGACCGGACCAGAAACGACCCTCGAAATCCCTGGCCTCGGCTTGCGACTGGCGAATGTAGCCGCGCTTTACGTACATCAGGGCCCACGAAAGAACCGAGGCGCCGAGCAGCAATAGCATTACCAACTGCACCGGTATGCTTGCGTTAAAAATAAGGGTTAACAATGAGTCATTGGTCATGGTCTTGTTTTACTTCTTCTGGTGTTTACAGGTAAGCAACGGGATCCGGCTACAGTTCGATTTCGCCCTGGTTGGAATGCTTGATTCCGAGGTGCAAGTACGCGCGCGATGTTACCACACGACCACGCGGCGTACGCATCATAAAACCCTGCTGGATCAGGTAGGGTTCGATCACATCCTCGATCGTGCCGCGCTCCTCGCCGATTGCAGCCGAGAGGCTTTCCACGCCGACCGGGCCGCCGTCGAATTTCTCGATCAATGCCAGGATAAGACGCCGATCCATGTGATCGAGTCCGGAACGGTCCACCTTGAGCATATCCAGCGCGGCGCGCGCGACCTCGGCGTTGATAATGCCGTCCGCCCTGACTTCGGCATAATCGCGGGCGCGTCGCAGCAGGCGGTTGGCGATGCGCGGGGTACCGCGCGAACGGCTCGCGATTTCGTGCGCGCCCTCGGCTTCGAGGCGAATTTCGAGCAAGCCGGCCGAGCGCATGATAATTCGGCACAGCTCCTCGGCGCTGTAAAATTCGAGGCGCTGCACGATGCCGAATCGATCGCGTAACGGTGAAGTCAGCAAGCCCGCGCGCGTGGTTGCGCCGACCAGTGTAAACGGCGGCAGATCGAGCTTTATCGAACGTGCCGAGGGGCCGTCACCGATCATGATATCGAGCTGATAATCCTCCATGGCCGGGTACAGAATTTCCTCGACGACCGGGCTCAAGCGGTGAATTTCATCGATAAAGAGGACGTCGTGTGCTTCCAGGTTGGTGAGCATAGCCGCCAGGTCACCTGCCTTCTCCAGCACCGGCCCCGATGTCTGGCGCAGGTTGACCTGCATTTCGTTGGCGATAATGTGCGACAGCGTCGTCTTGCCGAGGCCGGGCGGGCCGAAAATCAACACGTGATCGAGCGCCTCGCTACGCATTCTCGCGGCGCTGACAAATATATCCATCTGCTCGCACACCTCATCCTGGCCAACATAGTCGATCAACAATTTCGGCCGCAGGGCGCGATCCTGGGTCAGTTCCTCGGCCACGGCATCGGCGCTGATGAGGCGATCTTCAGTCATCGAGTCACCGACGCCTGCAGCGCCTTCTTGATCAACTGCGAGGCGCCGCCCTGGACATCACCCTGGCCGTGCACGCGGCTGATCATTTTTTCCGCATCGACCGCCCGATAACCCAGCGCCTGCAGCGCTTCGATGGCTTCGTTGACGACCGAGTGGCTGCTTGTCGCAAGCTGCGGGCTCGGGCTCTCACCCAGCAGCGCGTCGACCTTGTCGCGCATTTCGATAATCAGGCGTTCGGCGGTTTTCTTGCCGACGCCCGGCAGGCGCGTCAACATCGCCACGTCGTTGTTGGCGATGCACAGCGCGAACTGCTGATCGTCGATGCCGGACAGGATCGTCAGCGCCATCTTCGGGCCGACCCCGTTAATACGGATCAACTGGCGAAACAAGCGGCGTTCCTGCTCGCCTTTAAACCCGACCAGGCTGTGAGAATCGTCCTTGACCAGCAAATGCGTCCAGATCGAAATCTGTTCGCCAACCTCGGGAAGCTGGTAGTAGGTCGTCATCGATACGTCTGCCTCGTAGCCCACGCCATTACAGTCGATCAATATCTGCGGCGCGCGTTTGGCGGCCAGTATGCCGGTTAGTCGACTGATCATCGGCGGCGGCCTCGGCGACGCTTCAGCAGGGCGGGATCGATGCCGGTTTTCAAGCGCGACGCGTAAAACTGGGCATGGCAGATGGCGATGGCGAGACCATCCGCCTCGTCAGCCTGCAGCTCCTGCTGAATTCCGAGCAATCGTTTCACCATATGCTGAACCTGGTCCTTGTTGGCGGCACCGGTGCCGACGATCGCCTGCTTGATTTCGCGCGGCGCGTACTCGGCGATTTCCAGGCCCGCCTGGTGGGCGGCGCAAATAGCCGCACCACGGGCCTGCCCGAGTTTGAGCGCGGAATCCGCGTTGCGCGCCATAAAAACATTCTCGATACCCATTTGCATCGGTTGATGCTCCCGTATCACTTCATCGATGGCGGAAAATATATATCCCAGCCGCTGTGGCAGGCTATCGCCGCTGACCTTGATACTGCCGCTGGCAATGTAGGCTATGCGACTGGCCTGGTTGTCGATAAGACCAAATCCGGTAATGCGCGATCCAGGGTCAATCCCCAGGATTATCATCAGCCCTCGGCCTCGTAAGCTTCCTCTGGAATCTCAACATTGTAATAAACGTCCTGCACGTCGTCAGAATTTTCCAGCAGATCCACCAGGCGCAGCACCTTATGCGCATCGTCGAGGTCGATCTCGGTATTGGTCGAGGCGCGCATGGTCAATTCCGAATCTTCCGGCTCAAGCCCGGCCTCGGTCATCGACTGTTTAACGGTAACGTAGTCCTCGGCCGCGGTCAGCACTTCAATACTGCCATCGTCGGCGACGATGACGTCCTCTGCGCCGGCGTCGAGCGCCGCCTCCATGATCGTGTCTTCATCATGCTCGGGCGAATACAACAGCACGCCGACACTGGCAAACATATAGGCGACCGAACCGGTTTGCCCGAGATTGCCCCCGGCCTTGCTGAAAGCATGGCGCACATCGGCGACGGTGCGATTACGATTGTCGGACAGGCAATCGACGATGACCGCGACCCCGGCCGGGCCGTAACCCTCGTAGCGAATTTCCTCGTAATCCGAACCGTCGAGTTCGCCGGCGCCGCGCTTCACCGCGCGTTCGATGGCGTCCTTGGGGACCGACTGTGACTTGGCCTTGTCGACCGCACTGCGCAGCGAGGCGTTGGCGTCGAGATCGGATCCACCCGACTTCGCGGCCACGACAATCTCTTTGATCAAACGGGTAAACAGTTTGCCGCGCCTGGCGTCCTGCGCTTTCTTACGATGCTGTATATTTGCCCACTTGCTGTGACCCGCCACGTTTACGACCTCGGTAAAAAATGGCGCTATGTTAGCATTTTTTTGGGGAAGCTTTACCAGCCGGGCGGGAGTTTCTTCTCAATAGTGATATGTTTCCCTTCTATCGAGATATAGCCACCGGTTTTCAATTCCTTGAGTATGCGATGCACCATTTCGCGCGTTGCGCCGACACGGCTGGCGATGTCCTGCTGGGTGAGTTTTTCGGTTACCAGTTTTTCGCCGACTGACTCGGCGTGCTTGTACAAAACCCGCACCACGCGGTTGTAAACATCCTCCAGGGCGAGACTGCTGACCTCTTCGGTCAGATCCTGGATGCGATGCACCAGCAAATCGATAATCTGCATGCTCACGGTCGGCTTGGTTAACAGCGTGTCCATGAAAACCTGGCGTGAAATGATGCCGAAGGTGGAATCCTCGGTCGTGATGATGCTGGCCTGGCGCGGGATGCGGCCCAGCGGTGCGAGCTCGCCGAACGCCTCGCATTCACCGAGCGTATTGATGATGATTTCCTTGCCCTTGTCGTTATGCAGGAAAACGTCGACCTTGCCCTGCAGGATGACGTAGAACGAATCGGTTTCATCCCCCTGGCTGACAACCACGGTGTTCTTCGGGAACTGGCGAATCACAGTATTCGACGCGATGCTGTCGAGATCATCCTGTGTCATCCCCTTGAAAAGTGTAATCTCTTCGAGGGTTTCGCTTAAGGTTGCCATGCTTGTATTATTTAATCGCGCTGTGTTATTCGCACAATCATTACTAAATTCCCATAGGTAATCAAGATTATTCCGACAAACTGTCACCGATAACCGAAATACCAGTCATGACCCCGGGTTGCGAAATGCCCATTAACTGCAAAACGGTGGGTGCGATCGCCGACAGGTTTCCACCTTCCCGCAGCGACTTCACCCCGTCATCGATTACCAGGCAAGGCACCGGGTGGTTGGAATGCTGGGTATGCGGTTTACCCGTTTGCGGATCGACCATTTCGTCGCAATTACCGTGATCGGCGCTCAACAGGACCGAAAAACGGTTTTCCAGGGCGGCTTCCAGCACCCGCCCTACCTCGCGATCGAGGACTTCGACCGCCTCGATGATCGCCTCGACGATGGCGGTATGCCCGACCATATCGCCATTGGCAAAGTTGACCACGATGAAATCATAATCGCCGCATTGCATCGCCGCGATCACTTCGTCAGCGACTTCGGGCGCACTCATCTGCGGTTGCAAATCGTAAGTGGCAACCCGCGGTGAAGGCACCAACTTGCGCTCTTCCCCGGCATAGGGCGCTTCGCGGCCACCGTTGAAGAAAAACGTAACATGCGCATACTTTTCGGTTTCGGCGCAATGCAGCTGGCGCAGACCCGCGTCGCTGATGACGCTACCTAGCGTGGTTTGCGGGCGCACCGCGTTAAACGCGACCGGCGAGTCGAGACGCGAATCGTAGTGCGTCAGGCAGGTCAACGTAATCGGTTGATAAGCCTCGCCGCGATCGAATTCATCGAAGTCCACCAGCGCGAAGGCCGCACAGATCTGGCGTGCGCGGTCGTTTCGAAAATTGAAAAAAATCATTTCGTCGCCAGCCTGCGGAGCTTGCAGGCCAGGCAGGTGACTCGGCAGTACGAATTCATCATTTTTAGCGCAATCGTAACTGTGCTGGATCGCGGCCTGCGCCGAGTCGGCGGCGTTACCAGCAGCGTGAACGATGTTATTCCAGGCGAGTTCGACCCGATCCCAGCGTTGATCACGGTCCATGGCGTAGTAACGTCCCGAGACGGTGCCGATATGGCCGCCGCATTCTTCTAATAACGCCTCGAGCGCGGGCAAATAGGACAACGCCGTCTGTGGCGCGGTATCGCGACCATCGGTAATCATGTGCAGCTGCGCCACGACCTGGTGCCGATGACAGAGGCGAATCAGCGCGTTCAGGTGATCGACATGACTGTGCACACCGCCATCGGAGACCAGTCCGATCAGGTGCAGCGGCCGAGCGGAGGCGCGCGCACGCTCGACCGCGCCAAGCAGCGCCAGGTTTTGGTAAAAACTGCCGTCTTCGATTGCGTCGTCGATGCGCACCAGGTCCTGCTTGACGATGCTGCCGCAACCGATCGTCATATGCCCGACCTCGGAATTACCCATCTGTCCAACCGGCAGCCCCACGCCGCGGCCAGAAGCTTCCAGCGTGGTCATCGGGTACTCTCTGAAATAGCGATCGAAATTGGGCGTTTGCGCCTGTACCACGGCGTTGTGGGTCGGGTCGGGATTGATGCCGAAGCCATCCAGAATAACGAGCAGCGTCGGACGACGGGGCGTCGCGGATTTAGCCCGCATATCTCACCAATTTCCTCGGCAATTGCTCCTGCATTGCTCTACCTCCTGCATCCCTGCAGTCGTGCTGCGGGCGCTGCAAAGCGCACTGTGACACGCCGTACTCCCGACGGCCCGCTTAACGTGGTGTAAACCACGCCGACACGGACCTCTGGTCCGTGCGGCGCGCCACAGCGTCTTTGCAACGCCCTCGCGACGTAAATTGGTGAGATATGCGGGCTAACGGTCATAAGGTAAATCGAATCAAGGGCCTGAATGGCGCAGCATGATACCGCAAAACCCGGGGCGGGTTAATCCGTACGTGGATTACTGCTTGTCGAGACGCGATTCGTCGTCCACGGCCTGATCGAGCTCGGCTTCCATTTCCTCGTCCGTGAGGGGTTCGTGATCGGCAACAACGGGACTGGTTTCAACCTCGGCCTCGGCTTCGTCATCGTCATCGTCATCCTCGTCTTCGTCGAAGGTGCGATCGCTGAATATAATTTTCGAGGCGATCAGGCCGGCTTCGAACAATATCCACATCGGAAACGCCAGCAGCACCTGCGATATGATGTCGGGCGGCGTCAGCAGCATGCCGATGATAAAGGCGCCGACGATGACATAGGGGCGCTTCTCACCGAGTTTTTTCGGCGTGGTGAAACCAATAGCGACCAGGATGATGGTTGCGATCGGCACTTCGAAGGCGAGCCCGAAGCCGAAGAACAGTGCCAGCACAAAATCCAGGTAACGTCCGATATCGGTCGATATGTTGACGATTTCCGGGCCGATGCGGGTAAAAAAGCCGAACACCAGCGGGAACACGACGTAATAGGCGAAGGCGACCCCGGCATAAAACAGCAGTATGCTCGATACCAGCAAGGGGCCCGCAAGGCGTTTCTCGTTGGCGTAAAGCCCCGGCGCCACGAACGACCAGCACTGGTGCAGTATCACCGGCATCGACAGGAACACCGAGAGCATCAGCACCAGTTTGAAGGGGGTCAGGAACGGCGAGGCAACGTCGATCGCAATCATGTTGGCGCCTTCCGGAAGATGGCGCGTCAGTGGTTCGGCGAGATAGATGTAGATATCGTTAGCCCAGTAAAACAGGGCCAGGAATATCACCAGCACCGAGACCACCATGCGCACCACGCGATCGCGCAGTTCGACAAGATGTGACATCAGGCTGCCGGCGGCACTCTGTTCCGGATCCTGTTCGCTCATGTTTTTGCTTTACTGGCTTTGGCTTTGGCTTTGGCTTTGGCTTTGGCTTTGGCTTTGCCGGCTTTGGGTTTGCTGGCGGGTTTTCCAGCGGCGGGGGCGACAGTCGATGTGGAAACAGCACTCTCCGCACCTTCTGTAGTGGCTTGCTGTTTCGCGACCACGGGCTCCTCGCTGGCGGCATCCGTGATGTTGGCTTCCTTTTCGATAGTCTTGCCAGCATCGGAAATCGTATCCTTGAGCGAATCGAGTTCCTTTTGCTGCTGCGAGAGAATTTCGCGCAATTCATCGGCGCGCAATTCCTGTTCGACGTCGGCCTTGACGGTGGTCATGAAACGCTTCAGGCGGCCGACGTATTTACCGGCGGTACGCGCGACGCCCGGCAGGCGTTCAGGACCAATCACGACCAGTGCGACGATGCCGATCAGCATCATCTCGGTGAAGCCGATGTCAAACATATACTCTTACCCGGCGCTCGATTAGGCCCTGACCAGATCGGTAACCTGGTTCAAACCTTGTCTTCTTCCTTCACCTTGCCTTCGATTATCGGGCTTTCGGGCTCAGCGCTGTCCTTTTCGACCTCTTCGTCTTTGACCGACTTCTTGAAACTCCTGATTGCGCCGCCCAGATCTCCGCCGACATTGCGCAATTTCTTGGTGCCAAACAACAAGATCACGATCGCGAGGATCAATAACAGCGACCAGATACTAATTCCACCAAAACCCATCTTTACACCTCATTTACTTTTGTTCGCGCGCTGCTTTCTCGTCGATACCGGAAACGCCAAAACGACGTTCCAGTTCTTCCAGGACTAGCCGCGCATCCAGATTCTGTTGCGCCAGCATCACCAGGCAGTGAAACCACAGGTCCGCGGTCTCGTAAACAATTTGTTGTTTATCGCCTGATTTAGCGGCAATGATTGTCTCAGCCGACTCTTCACCGATTTTCTTCAGTATGGAATCGAGACCTTTATGATACAGACCCGCCACGTACGAAGAATCGGGGTCCGCATCTTTTCTCGATGCCAGTACAGCCATCAGGCGCAGGAGTATATCATCACTCATCGATAAATCTCGCTAGGATTTTTGATAATTTCTTCATCAATCTGCCATTCACCATCCCGCATAACCCTGAAAAAACAACGCCGCCGACCGGTATGGCAGGCAATTCCGCCAATTTGCTCAACTTGCAACAGGATGACATCGGCGTCGCAATCGACCCGAATTTCCGACACAGACTGTACGTGGCCCGACTCTTCGCCCTTGAACCAGAGCTTTTGGCGTGAGCGCGACCAGTAGACGGCGCGTCCCAGTTCGCTGCTGAGTCGCAGCGCTTCGCGATTCATCCACGCCAGCATCAGCACCTCGCCACTGTCCTTATCCTGTGCGATCGCCGGCAACAGGCCGTCGCTGCCCCAGCGGAGCGAATTCAGCCACTCAGTCATCGCGCACCTCGATGCCCTGCTCGCGCATGAATGCCTTGGCCTCGCTGATGCGAAATTCACCGAAATGAAAAATGCTGGCGGCGAGTACCGCATCAGCCCTGCCTTCGAGAATGCCATCCGCCAGGTGCTGAAGATTGCCGACCCCGCCCGAAGCGATCACCGGGACACGCACCGCTTCCGAAACCTGGCGCGTGAGTTCGTTATCGAATCCGATCCTGGTGCCATCACGATCCATGCTGGTGAGCAGTATTTCACCCGCGCCGTAGGCATCCATCCGGTTTACCCATTCGAGCACATCGATTCCGCTCGGCTTGCGCCCGCCGTGGGTAAAAATCTCCCAGCGCCCGGCTTCCCCGGGTGCACTGACGCGCTTGGCATCGACCGCTACGACGATACATTGCGAACCGAAGCGGTCCGCGGCCTCGGCGACAAACTCGGGATTGAACACCGCCGCGGTATTGATGCTGACCTTGTCGGCGCCGGCGTTGAGCATGCGTCTGATATCGCTCAACTCGCGGATTCCGCCGCCCACGGTGAGCGGGATGAAAACCTCGCGCGCGACATCCTCGACCACGTGCACCATGGTGTCGCGGTTATCCGAGCTCGCGGTAATATCGAGAAAGGTCAGTTCGTCCGCTCCCTCGAGGTTGTAGCGGCGCGCGTTCTCGACCGGATCGCCGGCGTCGCGGATTTCGACGAACTTGACGCCCTTGACGACCCGGCCATTGTCGACGTCGAGACAGGGAATAATACGCTTGGCGAGTGACATGGCTACTGTCGGATCAGTTTTGATCGATATAGGCCTGTGCATCGGGAAGACTGATGGTGCGCTCGTAGAGGGCGCGACCGATGATGACTCCTTCGATACCGGCACTCTTGACGGCATTCAGTTCTTTGATGCAATCCATATCGGTTACCCCGCCCGAGGCAATGACCGGGACGTTGATCGCCTCGGCGAGCTGGCGCGTGGCCTCGACGTTGACGCCCTGCATCATGCCGTCGCGGCTGATGTCGGTGTAGACGATCGCGGCAACACCCTCATCCTCGATGCGCAACGCCAACTCCTGCGCCGTGTGGTCCGAATCTTCGGCCCAGCCATGGACCGCGACCATGCCGTTGTTGGCATCGATGCCGACGATAATCTTGCCCGGAAACTCGGCACACAACTGGGTGATGAATTCGGGTCGCTTGACCGCCATGGTCCCCAGGATCACGTAGCTGACACCCGCCTCGAGATAAGATTCAACCGTCTCGATATTGCGAATACCGCCGCCGATCTGAATCGGCAGGTTCGGGAACGAGGTGCAGATTTCCTGGATCACGTCGGCGTTTACCGGCTCGCCTTCAAAGGCGCCATCGAGGTCGACGAGATGCAGGCGGCTACAGCCCTGCGCCGCCCACTTGCCCGCCATCGCGACCGGGTCATCTGAAAACACGGTAGTTTCGTCCATATTCCCCTGGCGCAGGCGCACACAGTGCCCTTCCTTTAAATCGATTGCCGGAATCAGAATCATGGTTGACCATCCCAGTTAACAAAGTTGCGTAATAGTTGCAGGCCAGCATCGGCACTTTTTTCGGGATGGCATTGCAACGCGAATACGTTGTTCCTCGCAATTGCACTGGTAAAGCGAATGCCATAGTCGGTGGTCGCTGCCACCAGACCAGGATCTTCCACTTCAAGATAATAGCTGTGCACGAAATAAAACCTGCTTCCATCCTCAATTGACCGCCACAGGGGATGCGTTCCAGCCTGCATCACGCGATTCCAGCCCATGTGCGGAACCTTTAGTTTAACGCCGCTCGGGTCCCTGTGGCCATCACCAAAATACTTTACCTGGCCTTTGAAGATTCCAAGGCAGTCGGTACCCTGGTTTTCCTCGCTGAAATCGATCAAAACCTGCATGCCCATGCAGATGCCGAGAAAGGGTCGACTGGCGGCGGCGACTTTTATGGCTTCGCGTAATCCGTATTCATCGATCGCCCGCATACAGTCACCCGCGGCGCCCTGCCCCGGAAACACGATGCGCTCGGCATCGAGCAGCTGCTGCGGGTCCGACGTCAGGATCACCTGGTCGCCCGCGCCGCTGACAAACTGCAATGCATTGACCACGGAGCGGAGATTACCCATGCCGTAATCGACCACGGCAGTCGTCTGCATGATCTACAGCGACCCCTTGGTCGATGGAATTACGCCCTGCATACGCTCGTCCTGGCTTACCGCAAATCGCAGCGCGCGACCGAAAGCCTTGAACACGGTCTCGGCAACGTGATGCGCATTGTGACCCGAAAGGTTATCGATGTGCAGCGTCGCCGGCGCATGATTGGCGAAACCCTGAAAGAATTCATGAAACAGGTCGACATCGAACTGACCGATGCGGGGACGACGGAATTCGACCCGGTACTCGATGCCCGGACGACCGGAAAAATCGATCACCACGCGTGACAGGGCTTCGTCCAGCGGCACGTAGGCGTGCCCGTAACGCATGATTCCCTGCTTGTCGCCCAGCGCCTGCTTGAATGCCTGACCCAGGGTAATGCCGATATCTTCGACGCTGTGATGATCGTCGATGTGTAAATCTCCACTCGCCTCGATGTCGAGATCGAAGGCGCCGTGACGCGCAATCTGTTCGAGCATGTGTTCGAGAAACGGAATTCCGGTATCAAAACTCGACTTTCCACTTCCATCGAGATTCAGTGCGACGGTGATCTGGGTTTCCAGCGTATCGCGACTGACTTTGGCACTTCTATCTGGCATTGATGACCCATTGGGGCAGGTTTGAGAGGATGCCGATGATAATCGACATCGTAGGCAAATTCGACCATTAATCGAGTATGAAAGTCACCGGGCCGTCGTTTACCAGGTGAACCTGCATATCGGCGCCAAAACTCCCGCATTCGACAGGACTGTGAACAAGCCGGGCGTGGGCGGCCATGGCTTCGAAAATCGCCTCACCGTGTTGCGGATGCGCCGCCGAGGTAAAACTCGGCCGACGCCCCTTACGGGTGTTGGCCGCGAGCGTGAACTGCGGCACCAGCAACAGGCCGCCCTGCACATCCCTGAGCGACAGGTTCATCTTCATCTCGGCATCGGCAAAAACGCGGTAATTCAACAGGCGCTCGAGTTGATGACGGGCGCCTGCTTCGTCGTCCTCAGCCTGCACGCCGACCAGTACCAGCAAGCCCTTTTCGATGCTTGCAATGGTTGTTCCGGCGACGTCGACATGCGCCTCGCTGACGCGCTGCAACAGCGTAATCAAGTAACCATGTCCAGCATCGCGTTACAGCAGTTCACCAGGGCCTTGGAGATGCCGTGCTCGGTCACCGCATGCCCGGCATCACTGATGATCTTCAACTCGGCATTGTCCCAGTGCTGCTTCAGCAACACGGCCTGGTCAATTGGGCAAACCATGTCGTAACGCCCGTGCACGATGTATGCGGGCAAGTGGCCTATCTTATCCATGTCCTCGAGCAACTGGTTGGGTCGGAAAAAGCAGTTGTTAGAAAAAAAATGACATTCGATGCGGGCGATGCTGAGCGCGATATGCGGGTCACTGAAATGGTCGACCACGTTTTTATCCGGCAACAGGGTCACCGAAGATCCTTCCCAGATCGACCAGGCCTTGGCGGCCCCCATGCGCACTATTTCATTACTGCTGGTAAGACGCCTGTAATAGGCGCCGATGATATCGTCACGCTCCTCTGGCGGTATCGGTTCGATGAAATGCTGCCAGGCTTCGGGGAAAATGCGCGCGGCCTCGCCGTTGAAAAACCAGTGCACGTCTTCATCACGGGCAAGGAAGATGCCTCGCAGAATCAATCCCAGCACTTGCTCGGGATGCGTCTGCGTGTAAGCCAGTGCCAGCGTCGACCCCCAGGATCCGCCGAATACGACCCAGCGCTCGATTTCGAGAAATTCGCGTATTTTTTCGAGGTCGTCGACCAGGTCCCAGGTCGTATTATCTTCCAGGCTCGCGTGCGGGCGGGATTTTCCGCTACCACGCTGATCGAACAGAATGATGCGATAGGATTCCGGATCGAAGAAGCGTCGATGGCCCGGCTCACAGGAACCGCCCGGGCCTCCGTGTAAAAAAACCACGGGCACTCCCTCGGGATTACCGCTTTCCTCGAGGTATAGCGTATGTAAGTCCGATACCGGTAAACGCCAGGTTTTGGTGGGTTGTATGGCGGGAAACAACATGCGTGTTACGGATCTCCAAAGTTATTATGTAGGACTACACCTACACGACGGCATGGTCAACACTGACAACCGCGCAGCCCGGCCGCGATATCAGTCCGCTATCAATCGTGGCAGTATATTAGCACGACACAGGGACGGGTCGACAGGCAGGGAGCAGGCAGAATGTGTGGAGAAGCACAAACAGGGAGTACTGAAATTTCAAGTCAGTTTTTCTCTCCTCGAGATACAACTGGGCCTGGTCAGGGATCGATCAGGCCTTTTTTTTCGCACGCTTCTGCACGACTGCATATTGCACCAGTATTTCGGATACTGTGATGCGGCATTCCGACGCCGGACAGATGCGTCTGAACGCCGGTCTGGACTGACAAAATCGCCTGGAGCGATTTTGAACATGGGCGCGAAGCGACCATGGCCCCGCAGGGGCGGAGGGCAGGATGCCCGGAGTAAATCCATAGCTTGAGCTATGGATTGAAGGAAGACCAAGTTCAGGCGTATCTGGACAAGTCAGGGCCGGAATACTGGTGCAATATGCAGTCGAACTATGAAAAATCGTAAAGATCGCGATCGAGCAGGTGCGACGGTGTCACCCGGCCCAGTGAACCGAGAATGTTTTCGATGCGCCCGGGATGGGCCTGTTCCCACTGCGCCAGCATAGCCTTGACTTTCTGGCGCTGCGAGCCCGGCTGCGAACCGCAGAGATTACAGGGAATGATCGGGAAATCGCGTAGCACCGCATACTGTTTGATCAGGCTTTCGCGCACATAGGCCAAAGGCCGAATCACGATGTTGCGTCCATCATCGCTCTGCAGTTTCGCCGGCATAGTCTTCAGGCGGCTGTTGAAAAACATGTTGAGGAACAGGGTTTCGACGATGTCGTCGGCGTGGTGACCAAGCGCAATCTTGTTGGCGCCAAGCTCGCTTGCGGTGTTGTATAAGACCCCGCGCCGCAGCCGCGAACACAATGAGCAGGTAGTCTTGCCCTCCGGGATCAGTCGCTTCACCACGCTGTAGGTATCTTCCTCGATGATCCTGAAATCAACCCCCAGCGAGGTCAGGTAATCCGGTAGAATCCGTTGCGGAAAATCGGGTTGTTTCTGGTCCAGGTTGACGGCAATCAACTCGAATTCGACCGGCGCCGATTTCTGCAGGGTCAGCAGAATATCGAGCAAGGTATAACTGTCGGCGCCCCCGGAAAGGCATACCATCACCCGGTCACCCGTTTCGATCATGCTGAAATCAGTGATCGCGCGTCCCACGCCGCCACGAATTTTGCGCTCCAGTCTCTCCAACGAAGGCATTTCCAGGGCGCTCACATCAATTTCACGGGTAGTCTGTTTCACGCTTTTACTTCTTCCAGAAAGCCGGCGTAATCAATACCAGCAGGGTGAAAATCTCGAGCCGCCCAAGCAGCATCGCCAGACACAGTATCCACTTTGCGGGATCGTTGATATACGCGAAATTGCGGCCGACATCCCCGAGTCCGGGACCGAGGTTATTGAGACAGGCGGCGACGGCGGAAAACGCGGTTTCCTGATTCAATCCGGTCGCCATCAGTAACAGGATCATCAACGCAGAGATGGCGAAATAGGCCGCGAAAAACCCCCACACCGCCTCGATGACCTTTTCCGGCATTACCTTTTTGCCGATCTTGACCGCAATTTGAGCGTTTGGGTGCACCAGTCGCTGTAACTCGCGCACCCCCTGTTTCACCAGTAACAAGATACGAATCACCTTGATACCGCCGCCGGTGGAACCGGAACAACCGCCGATAAAACTGACATAAAGCAGCATCACCGGCAAAAATCCGGGCCAACTGTAATATTCGGCGGTCGTGAAACCGGTCGTAGTGCCAATCGAGACCACCTGAAACAAGCCCTCGATAATCGACTCGGTCGTCGAATCGAAGGTGTGGTTAAACTGCAGATAGCCGATGGTGATCACGCTGACGACCGACAACACCAGCACGTAGGTGCGGAATTCGGCATCGCGCTGGTAGGGTTGCAATGACCGATTGCGGATAGCGATAAAGTGAATCGCAAAGTTGATCCCGGAAAGCAGCATGAAAACGATCGCGATGAACTGGATCGCGGTGCTATCGAAATAACCGATACTGGCATCGTGCGTCGAGAACCCTCCGATCGCAACCGTCGAGAAGGAATGCGATACGGCGTCGAACAGGGACATGCCCGCGGCCCAGTAAGCGAGGCAGCAGGCGATGGTCAGTCCGAGATAAATGTACCACAGCGCCTTGGCGGTCTCGGTGATGCGCGGCGTCAACTTGGTGTCCTTGACCGGGCCCGGGGTTTCGGCGCGGAACAGTTGCATACCGCCAACGCCGAGCATCGGTAGCACCGCCACCGCCAGCACGATGATGCCCATGCCGCCCAGCCATTGTAATTCCTGGCGATACAACAGCAGCGAATGCGGCATTTGATCGATTCCGACGATAACCGTGGCCCCGGTCGTGGTTATCCCCGAAATCGATTCGAAGATCGCGTCGGTAGCCGATATTTCGTATATGCCGGAGAGATAGATCGGCAGTCCGCCGGCCACCCCCAGCACCGTCCAGAACAGCACGACGACGAGGAAGCCGTCGCGCAGGCGTAATTCCTTTTTATGCTGGTATACCGGTAGATAAAGCAGAAATCCGCTCACCAGCGTCAGCACAAATGCCTCGACAAACGGCAAGACGGCGCCATCCTGGTAGATCAGGCCGGTAACAATCGGCGGTAGCAGGGTGCTGCTGAAAACCATCATCAGCAAACCGAGAATGCGTTGGATTACGAGTAGCTGCATTTAAATTCTGGAGCGATACTTAAAAATAGGTAATACCGACCTGGAACAGCTTTTCGACTGCCTTAATTTTCTTCTTGTCGGTCAGAAACAGGATGACGTGATCCTCGGATTCGATCACGGTATCGTGATGCGCAATAATCACTTGCTCGCCGCGCACGATCGCACTGATGCGGGCGCCCGCGGGTAACTTGATGTCTTCGATCGCGCGACCGACCACGCGCGACGAAGCTCGATCTCCGTGGGCGATGGCCTCGATCGCCTCGGCCGAACCGCGCCGTAGCGCATGCACCGCGACCACATCTCCACGCCGGATGTGCGCGAGCAAGGCGCCGATGGTTACCTGGTGCGGTGAAATCGCAATATCGATGAGGCCACTCTCGACCAGGTCGACATAAGCGGCGCGGTTTATCAAAGACATCACCTTCTTGGCGCCCATACGCTTGGCCAGCATGGACGACAGAATATTGGCTTCGTCGTCATTGGTGAGCGCGCAAAACACATCCATGCTCTCGATATTTTCTTCCACCAGCAAATCGGGGTTGGCGGCATCGCCGAGCAACACGATGGTGGAATTCAGTGTCGCCGACAATTCGCGCGCACGCGCCGGATTGGCTTCGATGACCTTGACCTGGAAATCTTTTTCCATCATCGCGGCGAGCTGGCCGCCGATATTGCCGCCCCCGGCCAGCATGATGCGCTTGTTCGGCTTCTCCAGCTTGCGCATCTCCGAAATGACGATCGGGATATGCTCACGGGCGGCAAACAGAAAAACTTCATCATCGACCTCGATGACGCAATCGGCCGAAGGCTGTATCGATTCGCCTTCACGGAATATCGCCGCCACGCGCATATCGACGCCCGGGACAACTTCATTCATGGTGCGCAGGGCGCGCCCGACCATGAGGCCGTCATGATAGGCCTTGACCGCCACCAACTGCGCCCTGCCGTCGGCAAAATCGAGCACCTGCAGCGCATTCGGATGCTCGATCAGGTGGTAGATATACTCGGTTACCAGCGACTCGGGACTGATGATGTAATCCACCGGGATGGAGTTTTCGGCAAACAGGCCCGGGCGACGCAGATACTCGGGGGATCGAATGCGCGCGATCTTGGTCGGAGTGTGGAAGATCGATGCAGCCACCTGGCAGGCGATCATGTTGATTTCATCGCTGTTGGTCAGCGCGATGATCATGTCGGCGTCGTCGGCGCCGGCATCCTCGAGCAGACCGGGATAAGAGCCATTGCCGCAAATGGTGCGCAGATCGAGATGATCCTGCAGGTCGGACAAAATCTGCTGATTGATGTCGATGACCGTAAGTTCGTTACTTTCTTCCTTGGACAGTTGCGTAGCCACTGTCGAGCCGACCTGGCCCGCGCCTAGTATAATGATATTCATGGTTTGTTATTGTTTTTTGGTTTG
>Ga0255049_10000603_pt1 | contig 21948 bp, 24 predicted proteins | sample JV7_2_3_MG_FD_183615 | JGI IMG/M metagenome (GOLD analysis project Ga0255049, IMG submission 183615) | Seawater microbial communities from Jervis Inlet, British Columbia, Canada - JV7_2_3 | ecosystem: Environmental > Aquatic > Marine > Inlet | place: Canada: British Columbia | collected 2016-10-06
CACAAACCCAATTCAACCGAGCCGGGCACAGACCCGGCTCTTTTTTTACCCGAGGGAGGGCATCAAGCTATGTTCACGTTAGAGCTCAAGAAGAAGACCCAGGAGCTGGGCGAGGCTCTCGACGCAGCTCGTAAGATCAGCGTCAAGATGAAGAAGGAGCCCGAGAAGGCTTCCGAGTTGCAGGTCTCTTTCGACAAGGCGATGGAACACTTCACGAAGACCAAGCTGGAGACGCAACGGCTCGAGAAGCAGCAAACCATCGAGGACGAGAACCGGAAGGCGAACGAGCCGACAGATCCGATCCCTCACCTCGCGCCGAATGTCACCGACAGAGACAAGAAGATCGCCGACGAGAAGGACTGGCAGGATCGCCACAAGAAAGCGTTTGGCGAGTACATGCGCTCCGGCCCTGATTCGGCGAAGGAGTGTTTCAAGGACTACGGCAGGCGCGAGAAGCATGCCCTGCTTGGTACGCAGGCGGACCTCGGCGGTTTCCTGATCCCTGACGACTTCCGCGCGGAGATCATTCGCAACGTCGCCGGGTTGTCGGCGTTCGTTGCTGCTGGGGCTCGCGTAGTGCCAACCAGCCTCAGGGTGCTGACGTTCCCGACGATCAAGGTTGGATCTGGCGACGAGTATCCGACGGACCTGCAGCAGAGCGACAGCCAGGTCACGGGCGCAACGAGAAACTGGAAGGGCGAAGGTTTGACCACCGGTGGCAACGCGCCGCCGTTGCAGACCAAGCCCACCTTCGGCCAGGAGAATATCCCGGTCCACCTCTGGCAGCCCGATGTAGTCGAGCTGACCCGTGAGCTGCTCGATGATTCCGTCGTGCCGCTTGAGTCTGTGCTTGCCGAGCTGTTCGGCGAGATCATGGCACTCGACACCACCTGGGCCTATACGAATGGCGATGGCGTTGGCAAGCCGGAAGGGGTCCTCGAAGCTGGCATCACGACGGCAGACAGCGGACTGAATGCAGACGTAACTTATGGTGGTCTGGTGGATTGGTTCTACGGTTTGCCGGCCCAGTATCGCGCAACCTCGAGCATCATGTTGACGTCTGCGCTGTTCGCAAAGATCGTGCAGGTCGAAAACGACACAGACAATAGGCATCTAATCTTCGTGCCGCAATCGCCTCCTGGTCAACTATTCCAGCGCCCTGTGGTCTTCAACGAGTTCCTGCCTGCACTGGCAACCGATTCGCTGTCAGGAATCGTCGGCGACTTCAGGCATTTCATCGTTGCCGAGCGCAATGACATGCGGATTCAGCGGCTCGTCGAACGCTTCGCTCCGAACGTGGGGATCTTGCCCACGGCCCGCATCGGTGGACAGGTTACGCGGACGGCAGCGTTCAGGGTTCTGAAGCTCGCGACGTAATTCGCAGCGAATCCAGTCAACTAGGACAGGAGGCCGGGGGGCCTCCGTCCACTTTCCCATAAGGGGGAATCTGAATGGCCACTCAAGACCTAAGCACCAGAACCGTCATCAAGCAGAGCTTTGCTTCTGCGTCGAGGACGGCAGCCGGGAACGGTACGAGCCAAGACCTGACCGACGCTGAGTCCGCAACGGTCGTGCTCAACACAGGCGTGATCGGCGGAACTGCAACTCCGACGTTTACGTTTGTAATTCAAGACTCGGCTGACGATACAACGTTCGCAGACGTAGCAGCCGGATTTACTATCGGCAGTTTCCCTGCCATCGTCGCAGCGACCGATAACACCAGTTACAAGGTTGGTTACCGGGGAAATAAACGCTATTTGCGGCTGATCCTCAAGACAGTAACAGGCACGAGCCCGACGCTGCTCTGTTCTGGCGACATCGTTACGGGCTCGCTGAGACACGTCAACGCCTAATGTCGCAGAAGAAACGGCGCAAGGTCACACCGGCCCCGGAGGAGTCAGTTGCTCCTGCTCCAACAGAAGCAACCATACCCGAGGGGCCGGGTGAACCGCTGAACGAATGGAGGTGCCCAGGGTGTGCGATGGTTTGGCACGGACACAGGTCGTCCTACGCATACACTCGCTACAAGTCCCACATGGACAGGCATGTTCACGCGAGGCCATTAGATGCCGGTTCCCCGCGCCATACTGACGCTAGATGAGGCTCGGACCTACCTCGGCGTTGACGATGATGTTGTCACATCTGCACGTCTGCAGCAGCTCGTAGACTCGGCGACCCTACAGATCGAAGAGTACATCCAGAACGCCGTCGTCCAGGGCACGTTTACCGAAAAGTTCAAGGGCGGAACTAATCAGTGGTTCCTGCGTCGCTACCCGATTCAGAGCATCACGAGTATCACTGACCCGAGCTCGACCACGATCCCAGCAACCGACTACATTCTGGAAGAGGAACAGGGTCGCATCATCGCCTTCGGTCGGTTCGCCACAGCCGTCGAGACAGACGGCAGGCCCGCAAGGTGGTCGGTGGTCTACATTGGCGGAAAGTACGCCTCGACGGATGTCGTGGACCCGAACTTCAAGCTCGCGGCGAACCTCTTGATCGCTGAGCGGTTCGAGCGGCCCGAGGCTGGCGTGATCTCCAAGAAGGTCGGCGACCTACAGATCATGTACTCGGATGCCGGTCGCTCGTTCACAGGCCCCGGCCTAATACCGGCAGAGGTGCGTCAGCTCATCGGCTCACACGTCTCGAGGCAGGTGGGTTGATTACATCTCTCCGGTCCTTCCTGACGGTGAGAATAACGGTCGAGCCCTGGACGGGTCAGAACGTGTACGGCGTGCCGACGTTTGGAACCTCTGTATCCATGCCTGCAAGGATCTCGAAGAAGCCAAAGCTTGTCAGAGCAGACGACGGCCGTGAGACCGTAGCGGGAAGTATTGCGTGGGTAGACTCGGCCTTCATCCTCGTCGGGCCTAAGGATCGCATCACTCTACCCGACGGAACCACCCCCGCCGTGCTGAGTGTCGATCGCGTCCCCGATGAACGGGGCCGGGTCTGCACACGTATCAACTTCCAGTAGGTGAGAGATGGCAGACACGATCAAGCTACTCGGCGCAGAGAGAATGCGTCGCACGTTCAGGCGGCTCAGGTCTTCGTCTGTGTTGATGCGTCCAGTCGCGGCCATGCTCTTTCAGGAGGGCGAGCGGATCATGGCGCAGAGCAAGAAACAAGTCCCCGTTGACACCGGCAACCTGAAGAACACGGGGATTGTTGAGCCGCCAGAGATCCAGGGCCTCGAGGCTTCAGTGCTGTTGGGATATGGCGGCCCCGCTGTGGACTATGCCGTCACGGTTCACGAGAACCTCCAGGCCAAGCATAAGGTCGGGAACGCTCTCTACCTGGAGCGGCCATTCAACGACAACCTCCCGGGCGCACAGCGGAGACTCGGTGTCAGGCTTCGCGGCTCCCTGCGGGACAGCATGCGCGGCACCAGCCGGACGCTCTAATGCTCCTCGAAGAGCTGGCCCTGTTCCTCGAACAGCGCAGCATCGGGACACGCGGGACGGATCTCTTCACTGGCCTACTACCAGAGACACCAGACTCGGCCGTCGCCCTACTAGAACGCGGTGGCAGCCAGCCCGGCTTCGTGCTCGATCTTGTGGGCGTGAACATGGAGAACCCGGCCGTCTCGGTCTGGGCCAGGGATGCGAGCTACGTCACGGCCAGGACGAAGTCCCAAGACGCGATGGACGCCCTCGCGGGTATCAACAACACATTTCTAAGCGGCGTGAAGTATCTCACAGCGACGCCGTCCTCTTCTCCGTTTCTATTGAAGCGCGACGAGAACGACCGATTCGTCATCGCGTTCAACGTACACATCACTAAAGCACCATCATAGGAGGAGCTGAAAGATGGCTCGAGTCACACATACCGCCGTCGCGGTGCCGGGATCGCTGGACTTCGACGGTGCTGCAATCACATTCGTCGCTGCGACTCCCGCGAGCGATGAGCAGGTCGTACACACCGGCAAAGAAATGATTATCGCGCAGAACACGACGGGCGGCGCCCTCACGGTCACAGTGACGAGCGTTGCAGATCCGTTCGGTCGCACGAAGGACGTCGCAGCCGACAGCATCGGCGCAAACGCCTTCAAGATTTACGGCCCGTTCGCAACAACTGGCTGGCAGCAGACCGACGGCAATCTGTATTTCGAAGCCAGCGGCGCAGGAATCACGTTCGTCGTCCTGAAACTCTCGCTTCCGTAACCACACACCACAACCAGATCAACCGAGCTCGGCCCGCGCCGGGCTCTTTTTTTGCCCCAGGGAGGGACTAGCAAATGGCGACAGCCGCAATCAGAGCAATCGGGACGAAGATCGCGATGTATGACGATCCGCCGGTGACGCCGGTCGACGTCGTTGAGGTTCTCAGCATCTCCGGGCCGGACATGGAGAACGAATCCATCGACGTCACGAACCAGGACACAACCGGCAGGGTGCGAGAGTTTATCGGCGGCCTCGTGAATCCCGGGACGTTGACCTTCGACATCAACTACCAGCCCGCAATCGCCACGCACGGCAATGCCACCGACGGTCTGTTCGCCGTGTTCTCTGCAGGCGACACCCGCCGATGGGACCTGGTCTTCACGGATACGACAAACACGACCTACCGCTTCGACGCATTCATCCAGAACTTCGTGCCTGACGCTTCAGTCGAGAACCAGCTCACCGCGAGCATCACGCTGAAGCTCACCTCGAAGCCCACGTTCGTACCGTAAACCACAGAAGGAACACCCCCATGACGCAGCCGAATGGCAGCTATCTCACACGCAAGGACATTCTTGCAGCAGAAGACCTCAACTACGAAGAAGTCGACTGTCCCGAATGGGGCGGTGTGTGCAGGGTCCGAGAGCTAAGCGCTCACGAAGCGCTCGAGCTGGGCAACGCAACGCTCAGGGGAGAAGGCTCGATCAGCCCTGGCGACTTCATGAAGTGCGCCGCGCTGGTGATCGTCGACGCGCAGGGGAAGGCGCAGTTCCAAGAGAAAGACGTTGCGCTCCTCGGACGCCGTTCGCTTGCTCCCATCAGGCGGATCGTCGAGGCCACGCTGCGGATCTCATCCTTGACGGAAGAGGCGGCTGAAGAGGCGGGAAAAGACTCAAGCTCGACGATGGCCGGCGCTTTGCCTTCCGACTAGCCCTGGCCCTCGGCATGACGGTCGCCGAGCTGCTTCGCAAGCTGTCCGCGTCTGAGTTCCACGACTGGTCTGTGTACGAGACGCTCGAACCCTTCGGAGAATGGCGCGCTGATCTGAGAGCCGGGATTGTTGCGTCTACCTTTGCATCTGCTCACAGACGGAAGGGCAGCAGGCAACCGACGCCTAAGGACTTCATGCCCACGTTCGGCGAGAAGACAGTTCGTCGCCAGTCCGTCAGTGAACAACGGGCGATCTTTGAGCAGGCGAATATAGGGTTGCAAAAGCTATTCAGGGAGAGCGCAGATGGCTGATTTGAATGTCGGCAGGCTGCGCGCATTCCTTACGCTTGATGCCAAGCGGTTCACGACGCAACTCAAGGCTGCGGAGAAACGGCTCAAGCAGACGAGCGACACACTCGGCAGGCTAGGCCGATCCCTATCACTGCGCGTCACTGCGCCGTTAGCCCTCGTGGGCGGGACCGCGATCAAGACCGCGGCGAGCTTCGAGAAGTCGATGAACCGGGTCCGCGCTCTCAGCGGATCGGCAGGACAGCAGTTCGAAGACCTACGCGACCAAGCCAAAGACCTCGGCATCACCACGCAGTTCTCGGCAGCACAGGCCGCCGAGGGCATGGCCTTTCTCGCAAAGGCCGGATTCGACACAAACAAGATCCTCGGCGCTACGCCAGATACTCTTCTTCTCGCAGCGGCGGCAGGGTTAGACCTCGCCACATCGGCCGATGTTGTCACGAACATCATGGCCGGATTTAGAATTGAATCAGACGAGCTAACCAACTCCGTCGACATCCTCACCAAAGCATTCACCACCAGCAACACGGATCTTTTGCAACTAGCCCAGGCGATGAAGTTCGTCGGGCCGGTTGCACAGGGACTCAATCAAGACTTCGCCGATATGGTTTCGATCGTTGGAAGCCTCGGCAACGTCGGCATCCAGGCGAGCCTTGCCGGTACTTCTTTACGTGGTGCTCTGACGAAGCTCGTCAACCCGGTCGGCAAGAATGCCACTCTACTGGCGCGACTGGCGGGAAACGTCAAGGATGCAGAGGGCGGCCTGATCCCGCTGACTGAGATCATCGGCAGGCTCGAGAAGAGCGGAACGACCACCGCTCAGGTGATGCAACTGTTCGGGCTGCGCGCTGGCCCTGCAATGGCAGCGCTTATAGGTATCGGCCAGGAAGCCCTTGAGAAGTTCGGCTCTCGCCTTGTTGGTGTCGAGGGTACAGCAGAAGCAATCGCCAAGATCCAACTCGAGGGCTTCTTCGGACAGCTCACAAAACTAGGCAGTGCGCTGGCCGGTCTGTCAATCGAGGTCTTGGACACTGGAATTCTCAAGGCGTTCACAAAGGTGCTCGAAAAGATTACCCAGTTTGTCAGGACTGCGAGCGGCGCCACCAGGGCGATGCTCCTGTTCGGCGCAGCCGCTTTCGGCGTTGCGACATCTCTGGGGCCGCTTCTAATAGGTATCGGACTTGCTGGCCTCGGCCTGTCGAAACTGGGCGGGGCATTCCTCCTGCTCAACAAGATCATCAAGGCGAGTGTCCTGTTTAAATTTGCAAAGGTGCTATCGCTCGTCGGCATCGCAGTCGGTGCGGTCATTGTAGCCTTCGAGGCTCTGGCCCGAGTCGTTGGGGCAACGTCGGCTGATCTCTCTAAAGCCTTTCAAGACATACCGGGGTTCGGACCCGCACTCGCTCGCGCATTCAGCGAAGCGAAACAGATATTCATTCGATTCGCTCAGCTTGTGTTCAACATCTTTCAGAATACGCTGCTCCTGGCTGAGAAGTTCGGCCAGCTCGTGTTTACGGGGCTAAAGCAGGACGCAGACCGAGTCTTCCGGTTTATAGAAAGCAAGTTACCACCACTCGCGAATCTGCTTGAGGGCCTGAGCGATCTAGTTGTCATTGGTCCCAGCTTCGATAAAGCCTCGAAGGCCGTAACTGAGTTCCGCGGTGTCCTTCAGTCGCTACTCAGCGAGGAACTCGTAGTCATCCCCGAGCCACAGTTACGGTTTCAGGGATTCGCCGCGAAGCTACAGGCCGCACTCGAAGCCGAACAGTCACGACTCAAGACGCTCAACATTGACGTCGAAGACACAGAGCTACAGGCCGCACTAAAGAATGGCGAAGAGGGACTCAAGAAGTTCGCCGACCTTGTAAAGACTCTCGGGCCTCAGGCATTCGCTCAGCTCACAGAGGAAGCGCAGCAGGCCGGCGTCGAGATGGGCAAGGTGATGAACCAGCTCGCTCTCGATCTTGAAGCCGTGCCGCTTACAGAAGCAGCGGGCAGGGCACTCGAGCTTAGAGCAGTACTCGAGGGGATCGGTCGAGAGGGTGGCATCGACCCCGCCGCGATTGAGAGCTTTGTTCAGAGCGCCCTGGCCCTTCAGGCGCTTGGCGACCAGGCAACAACGATCAAGGACGTCGACACGCAGATCAGGGCTCTCGAGCAGTCCGTCAGCGACCTCGACCTCAAGCCATTCACCGCGCAGACGGAAGCGATGGTCCGCGAGATGCGGCGGCTTCTCACAGAGCTAGACGTTGCACCCGCGACGATCGACGCCTTCGAGGCTCGGATGCGCAAGGCTCGAGCATCGCTCGAGGCTGATGCAAAGGCGATCAAGGTCAACGTAGGCGACAAGATCGCAGGCGCGATGAATGAGATGTTCCGCGGCCTGCTGCGTGGTACGGCTGACGGAATCGACGCGATGGAGGCGTTCAGAAATCTCTTCCTCGCTGTGATCGAGGATATGTTCGCGCAGATGATCCGTAAAAAGATCACTGCGGAGATCAAATTCGAACAGAACATCTTTTCGTTCGGCAAGAAGATTGCGCTCAAGCTGGGCGAAATCGTCGGGCTGATAGATCCAAAGCCGGCGACCGCCGCCGCTACGTCAGCAGTAGGCACCGTCACCGCTGGCGTTATTCGAGACCAGACCAAGACTGGCAACCTACCCACTCCCGGCTCCGCTGGAGCCGCGGCCACCGCATCGCAGCCATCCGTAGACTTCTCCTTCCTCACAGACATCGCAGACACACTCAAAGACAACCTATCCGCATTCGTGCGTGGCATCGGGAAGTTCATTCTCAAGGTCCCGCAACTCCTGTCTCAAGGCGTTGGTGCGCTCGTCTCCGGAATCAAGTCTATTGTGTCCGCGCTCAGTAACATCAACCTCGGCGGGATTGGCGGTGGCGGTTTAGGCGGTATCGCTCAAGCAGCGATCGGCATCGGATCGCTGTTCATCCCGTTCTTGGCTGAAGGCGCACTCGTAACCAAGCCCACGCTCGCCATGATCGGCGAGAAGGGTCCCGAGCTCGTCATCCCACAGGACAAGCTCGCAGACTTCGGACTGCCACCGAAGCAAGCTGCCGGCGCCCCGGGTGTAAGCGGCCTTCCTAGTGTTGGTTTCGGGGGGGCCGGCGCTGGTGGAGTTCCCACACGGGGCGTCGGTCAGCGAGGTCCCGGTGGCCTCGGCGGTGCTGCCGGCGTTGCTGGTGCGCCAGGAGGGGCTGGGCTCCCAGACACAGCAGGCGTCACGAGCCCGCCCGGCCTTGCTGGCCGGGGCGGCGTGGGCGTAGGCGGTATCGGAGGCCAAGCAGGCCCAGCCGGCGCCGCAGGGCTCCCAGGATTGGCCACGCTGCCCGAACTCACGCCAGCCCCGGACTTACCACTCGCCGGGATTCCCGGCGCTCCGGGGGCTCCTGGGACGTCGACGCTGGGTGGATTTGCCGAGGCTATCGCCATGCCCGGACTTCCTGGGACCGCGGGTCAGCCCGGGGCTGCCGGTCGCGCCGGCGAGGCTGGTGCCGCGGGCTCTGGCGGGCTGGCCGAAGCTACGGCGCTGCCCGCTTTGCCTGGCCTGCCGGGTGCCGCGGGAGTCGGCGGCGCCGGTGGTAAGCCAGGGCCGCCCGGCGGAAGCGCACTCGCTAAGGCGACAGCACTCCCGGGACTTCCCGGCCTACCCGGAGAGGCGATCGACATCAGCTCCGGGTCGCCCACCGTGCTCGCCGATGTGGCCGATCAGCTCTCGCTTCCCAAGCTCGCAGAGGGCGGGATTGTGAGGCGGCCGACGCTTGCGCTGATAGGTGAATCAGAACCGGAGGTCGTCACACCACTAAGCCGGATGCCGCAGGCGGGCAGCGCAAACGTCACCGTCCAGGTCTTCAACTCGACTGGTGAGCCGGCTGAAGTCCAGGAGACACGCGGGCCCGATGGCGGCCGGCTCATCAAGGTCCTTGTTGGTCGCATCGTGCGCGAGGATCTGGCAACCGGAGGCCCGATCTCGAGGTCGATCACCGACACGTTCGGGGGATCGCGCAAGGGGATCAGAAGATAATGCCGACCTGGCCCGGCAGTCTGCCGCAGCGGTTCCCGATCAACACGATTGAATCTCACCAGGACGCACGCATTCGCAGCCAGATGGACGCGAGTTCGGCCAAGGTCCGTAGGCGGTTCACGTCAGTCGTCAAAACGTACACACTGCCGCCTGCGAAGTTCATTCTGAGCGGCGCGCAGAAAGCCACCCTCGAGACGTTCTTCGACACGACCCTGAGCGGTGGTGTCCTGACATTCACATGGGGCGAGCCCTGGCCCAACGCCGGCGTCAAGACGTTTCGCATCGTCTCGCCGCTTGAGTTCGATCCCATCGTTGGGGGCAGTCCGGAGATCCGCAAGCTCAGGTTCCCGCTCGTGCTGGAAGAGATCCCGTGACGCTAACCAAAGAAGCGAAGATTGCGCTCTTCGCACCACAGACGGACAAGGTCTTCCTGACTCTCATCACGATCAACCACGCCGATCTCGGCTCGCCGCTTCGGTTTGTAAACGACAACGTCCAGATCGTCAGCAACTCGAATACGTTTCTGCCTTTTCCTTTCGAGATCGCGTTACCGCCGGCGGTAGCAGACGAGCTCGTCGTCGCGAGTCTCAGGATCGACAATATCGACCGGGGGATCACCTCTACGCTGAGAACAATCACGAGCGCGCCCACTGTCACGATCGAAGTCGTGCTATCCAACGACGCAGACAACCGACAGCTTGGCCCCCTTACGTTCACCTGGCGCGTTGCAAGCTTCGACGCATTCACGGTTGAGGGCGAGCTGTTGTTCGAGGAATTGCTCTCGGAACCTTACCCGGGTGACCGCGTAACTCCGAGCACTTTTCCATCGGTATATTAGATGGACGCGCCAGAGTGGACGAACCGCTTTATCGGCATCCCGTGGAAGGACAAAGGGCGAGATCGAGACGGCGTTGATTGCTGGGGCTGCGTTCGTCTCGTCTACAGAGAGCAATACGAAATATTACTTCCGAGCTATCTCGAGGACTACGCCAGCCCCGAGGAGCACGCGGAGATCGGCTCGCTAATACTGGGCGAGACTGCGAAGAACTGGAAGCTCACGCTCTCACCGCGTGAAGGCGACGCGATCTTGTTCAATGTGGCAGGAGAGCCCGCACACACAGCGATCTATGCCTGCAGTGGAGTAATGCTCCACATCAGAAGGGGCGCGGGGTCATGTTTGGAAAGGTATACGACCGCGATCTGGTCGCCCCGCCTACTCGCCTTCTTTACACACCCGGATCGAGTATGACTCCGAATGTTCGGGTGATCGCTTGCCCGAGTCCGTTCTCTGTGCAGAAGGTCGAGGCGAGGTTCGAGTGTGGCCCGTCGCTCGGCGCGTTGCTCTCGGAGATGGGCGTCGAGCCCGCACATGGCACGACGATTAGAGTCCTCCTCGATGATCTAGTCATCAAGCTAGAGGACTTCTATTCGGTCTATCCCCAGCCCGGTCAGGTGGTTACAGCTCGGGTCGTCCCGCAGGACCCTGTAACGATCGGCGTCCTATTGAGTGCCGCCGCCCAGGCTGCTGCGGCTGCCTCGACGTTTGCGGGTGCCGTCGGCCTTGGCGGAGCCCTTTCGGGTTTCGCTGGATTCGCAACAGGCCTAGCAGGCGCAGCCGGACTCAGCGGGCTTGGGATCACAGCAGTCTCTCTCGGCGCACAAATTCTAGGCGGTGCTGCGATCCTCGGCGGTGCGATCTCTGCGGGTCGATCGCTCACGGCCAAGCCAAGTACAGGGCTCGGCGGCAGCGCCACGGCAGAGTCGAGCCCGACGATCACCGGCACGCGGAACAATATACGCAAGTTTGCGGTGGTGCCGAGATGCTTCGGGAAATATCGGATCTTTCCGATGCTTGGCGCGAAGTTGTTCACAGAGGTTATCGGGAACGAACAGTTCCTTAGGCTCTTATTCGTTCCCGGTTACGGGCCGCTTGAGCTTGACGAGACAGAGTTTCGCATCGGCGAAACCGCTCTCTCTTCATTCGGAGAGGTAGAAACAGAGATTCGACAGGGGTTCCTAGGTGAGCCACCGCTGACACTCATCACGCAGGAAGTAGACGAAGACACGATAAACGTCGAATTCGAAGCGCCGACTGTAGTCAACAACAATCCGATCCCTGGAAACTACGTCAAGCGCACGACGAAGGCAGACACGGAAGAGATCACGCTGGGGCTCTTCTTCCCCTCTGGCCTCATCACTCGGACCACGAAGGGTAGCGAGAAGCAGGTCAAGGTCGGCGTCGACGTCCAGTTCAGCGTCAAGGACGCAGATACATGGCAGACGCCGACACTCGACATAGGTGGGCAGCCTGCGACCGAGCAGGGCATCGCTGGCCAGGTGATCTTTACGGGCCTGACGAATGACCAGCTACAGCGTGCCATCAAGTTCACCGTCCCGAACGGACACTACGATGTGCGCATTCGGTTTGCGGACATCTCTCAAGGCATCTTCCACCCGACGCGCTCACAGGCCGACTTCAGGTGGACGGTGCTCAGGTCAGCCAGGCCGCTCGATCCGATCTCGCTTGATGGCGTTGCAAAGATCGCCCTACGGATCAAGGCTACGGATGAACTGAGCGGAACGATTGACACCTTTAGCTGCCTCGTTGAATCCCGCCATCCAGTCTATGACCCCGCGAATCCATTGGCTGACGCGGCTGGGTTCGTGGCTAACGTCAGGACAAGGAATCCGGCGTGGCACGCGCTAGATATACTCAGAGGCTCGGCCAACAAGTCAGCAGTCGCCGACAGCAAGATTGACCTCGTCGCCTTCCAGAATTGGGCGGCCGACAACGACGCGAACGATCGCACATTCGACGGCGTCTTCGACTTCGACTCCACCGTGCTCGAGGCGTTCAACAAGGTCGCGAGTGTCGGCCGTGCGTCGTTCGATATTAGAGACGGCAAGTTCTCGATCGTCCAGGACAAACAGCAGACGTCTGTCGTCCAGCATTTCACGCCGCGCAATAGCTCGGGCTTCAAGGGGACCAAGGCATTCGTCGAGCAGCCGGACGCCCTTCGGGTGCGGTTTCAGAACGAGCTGAAAGACTATCTCGCCGATGAGCTTCTGGTATTCGCAGACGGACAGACAGCCGAGACAGCCGCCAAGTTCGAGGCCCTGGACATTTGGGGGATCACCAACCCCGAGAAGGTCTGGAAGGAAGCACGCTTCCATCAGGCTATCGCGAAGAACCGGATCGAGGAGTTCGAACTCACCACTGATTTCGAATACCTCGTATGCGAGAGGGGCGATCTCGTACTGGTTGGGCATGACGTCCCGCTGATCGGCCTGGCCTATGGCCGGATCAAGACGCTCACCGTAGACGGTGGAAGCAACGTAACCGACGTCACGCTTGACGAGCAGGTCACATTCGAGGACGGCAAGAGCTACGCGCTACGGATTCGAAGTATTGACGCATCTGGAAACATCGTCTCGACAGAACAGAACACGACGAACCCGGCGACTGGCGGGCCGGATGTAACCACGAACAGCATCACGTTCACGTCTGCGATCGCGGCTGCGAATGGCGTGGCTGTGGACGACCTGGCCATCTTCGGAGAGCAGACACTCGAGACCGAAGAGTTCATCGTCCAGAAGATCGAGCCGCAGCAGGACCTCAGTGCCGTATTGACGCTGATCCCGCACGCGCCTTCGATATTCAGCGCAGACGCGGGTCCAGTCCCGCTTCACGAGAGTAAGGTCACGGTCGGCCCGAACGATCGCCCGCCGACGCCAGTGATCGACGATGTGATCTCTGAGCCGGGCCGCTTCATCCTGCGGGTCCACGTCAACACGAACGCCCTCGTCCCGCCCGTTAGATACGAGGTCTCATTCAGGACCAGCGACCCGGTGAGCGACTGGGGATTTCTGCCAGAGGTCTCGATCACTGTCGCAAAGATCCCGATCGCTCCTGTCGCGCAGGATGTGTTCTATGACATACGGGTCAGGACAATCAGCGCCAGTGGGCTCGGGTCGACATTCGTCCAGCTCGATAACGTCAAATTCACAGGCGACGAAACCAGAGCCAGCGACTTCAAGATATCCGGGCTCGAGCTCGTGGGGCAGGGGAACGACAACATCTTCACGGGCCGCGATGCCGTCTTCGCCTGGCGCGTCAACTCTCGCCAGTTCAACCCGGACATGCTCGAGGCTACGGGCCAGCGCGCCGATCTCGATACGCTAGTCGAGAACCCGATATTTCAGAGCTTCGAAGTCCGGATCAGCGACTTTACCACTGGCGCGATCGTCAGGACTGAGCAGGTCACGGGCAGGGAGTACGCCTACACATTCGACAAGAACCAGAGTGACGCGGGTGGAGCTGCGGCGCGTCGAAAGTTCGTGATCGACGTTGCGTTCAGGGACATACTCGGCACGGTCGGCCCTCGGACTGGCAGCACGTTCGAGAACCCGGCGCCGCCTGTGCCGCTGGACATTGTCATGTTCGCGGGTGATAGCAAGTTCGGGATCGCCTTCACGCCGCCCCGTGACAGGGACTTCAAGGGGATGCTTGTGTGGGGTAGCACCACGCAGGGCTTCTCGGTGTCAGACGCGACCCTCGTTGCAGATGGTTCCTCGAGCCCGATCCCCGTCGAGGTCACACTCATCGCCAGCCCGGAGACGTGGTATGCGAGGGTCTCTCCATATGATGACTTTGCGGTCAACCCGTCCTCCGGCAAGGTTGATCTCGCTCTACTGAATACCAGCGCCGAATTGTCGACTCCGGTGCTCGTCTTGAACATCGCGGACGGTACGCTGCCGGGTGCGAAGATCGTTCCGCTATCTATTACGTCAGCGCTGATCGGTGACCTCCAGGTTCTCGAAGGCAAGATCGCAGCGCTGGCCGTGACAAACGCGAAGATCGCGGCACTCGCCGTCGACACAGCGAAGATCGCAAACCTCGCCGTCGACACCCTCCAGGTCAACAACTTCGCCATCACGCGAGTCGGGTCTGACTCGTTGCTTGAGCCCGCGTTCTTCAACATCGTCGGCTCTGCGACGGTTATGACCGTTGATATGTCCGTCACGAATGAATCCTCCGTTATCGTTCAGGCGCTCGTGTCTTACTTGCACACAGGACTAACCCAGAACGCGATATTCGAGGTGCGCAGGGATGGCACTGTATTGATGAGCCTGAACAATGCGCTCCAGTCTGGGCCGTCGGGACCACTAGACACGCAGCCGTTTGGGTTCAACGACACGAACGCAACCGCATCCCCAACGCCCGTAGTCGTGACCTACGAAATGCACATCAGGCACGCCGGCGGCGCCGGAAACGAACTCATGCAGGTCAAGCTGTGCTCAATGATCGTGATGGAGTCCCGCAGATGAACCTCCACACGGTGTTCATAATCTACAATTCAGAAGGCGCGATCATGCGACGCAAGTCTGTTGAGACCGCTTTGTTCGCTCGCCAACGAGCACCACTCGGCCAGTTCATTCTCGAGGGTGACGGCGATCCTGGCTCTCAGTATGTAGACGTTACGACCAAAGAAATCCGCGAGAAGCCTGCACATCCTATCTCCCAGAGTGCGACCACCGCCACGGCAGACGGATCGGCTCTGGTGACGTTCACCGGGTTGCTGCCAAACACGGTAGCCAGTGCGTTCTTAGACGGAGAACTCCAGACCGTGATGACCGTTGCCGAGACGGTTCTCGACATCAGCTTCGACACCCCTGGGGTGTATGAGATCCGGGTGACGCACCCGCGGCATCTCCCGGCTAGGTTCACCGTTGTCGCGACTTGACGTCAGGGCGAGTAAGCGCCAGAAGCACAAACAGACCACCCTTCGAGATCCAGACTTCGCGATTCTACTAGATTCGACACCCGCTGAGATCGACTCGTGGGTGGATGCAAACGTCACCGGAAGCCCCGCACTCAAGCGAGTGCTGCGGCTACTCCTCAAGGCCGTGTCCTCGCTGTTACAGCGGGATACGGAAGGGTAAGGGATGGCCCAGTTCCAGGTAGGCACTGTCCGCGTAGACAGCACGACCGCCATCGTCAAACACATTTGGCAGATCACCTATATCACCGGCGGGAGTGCATTCACCGCGGCCGAAGCTGTGACCTGGGGCGGCGGTGGCGGGAGTGGCTTCTTCGTCAGAGAGGACACGGTAGGCAAGAAGCTCTTCTTCTACAGGAACTCGGGTGCCGAGCCCGCAGTGGGCGAGACGGTGACCGGCGGCACCTCGGGCGAGACGCGAGTGGTGGATACCCTCGCGTCTTCGTCCCCGCCGGACTATGACAATCCGACGACCGGGATCTCGCAGGGCGACAAATTCATCGTCGAGGATCAGGGCGTTATTCACACCGTGTCAGGCACAATCGGCAATGATCAGTTCACCCTCACAGCAACCTATACAGAGACGACCACCAACGAGGCGGCGTATGCCGTCGTCCGAGACTTTACGAGCTTCTTCTCATGGCCGACGCCGGAGCTCGGGGATCTCGACCCGATCGCGATTATCAACGAAGCGATCACTAGGGCCGACGAGCGGCTGAAGTTCCGAGGCTACTTCCAACAGGCCATAACCAGCTCAGGCGGCACCGCCTCGATCAACTGGACGAACGGCCACGCTGCTGCGATCACACTGAGCGAGAACACGACGCTGACGTTCACTGCACCCGAAGGGCCCGGCGTAGTCACGCTCAAGGTCGTGCAGGATTCGGACACTGCAAAAAGCATCACCTGGCCCGCGACGGCAAAGTGGCCTGCGGGCGCCGCGCCCGCGCTACTGCTCGCGCCGCTGTCATCGGTCAACGTCGTCCGTTTTTACTACGACGGCACAAACTATCTCGGCGATTTCACTATGGACGTGAAGTGAGGTTCAGATGAGGAAGCTGATTCTACTCCTGGCGCTGTGGGCTACCAGTGCGAGCGGCGAGGTCTTGCACCCACCCGGCTCGCCCGTCGTCCCCGAATGCACAGTCGCATCCTTCGGCTCTACCTGCGGGATCACAGAGCAGGGTGCCATGACGATCATCACGAACGGGAGCACGGGCGGCGGTACTGAATGCACAATCGCGGGGGCCACGCCCCAGAAGTGCATCTACGACAGCGGCGGGCTCGTGATCTTCACAGGCGCGGATGGTGCAGCGAACCTGACTGGGCTCAGTGATGTGACGATCACGGCGCCGGCGACAAATGAGGCCCTAGTCTATAACGGGTCCATATGGGTCAACACAAATCAGGGGTCGATCAAGACAGACCTTACCAGCCTCGACGATGTGACGCTCACAAGTCCGCCGACTGGTAGCTTCATGCGCAAGAGTGCGGGCGATTGGATAGATGCTCTGCTTGCGCTCGGCGACCTGCCTGCCGGCTCACTTGTCTCGACAGAGATGGACGACTGGACAGAGTTCAAGTCCCAGATCAACGTTGATGCGACATATCCATGCAACACGACCACCTTCCTGCGCGGAGATGGCAAGTGCTTCCCGGCGAACTCGGTTGTCGAGGTGCCAGATCCGGCCGAGGCTGGCTCGTTCACAGACGGGATTCAAGAGGCAATCACTCGCTGCCCTTCTACCGGCTGCATCGTTCAACTCCAGTGCGATACGACCTATGTTCTAGATAAGGTCTTTACCGCAAGCGGCCAGGATGCCCTCAGTCTAAACAAGACCGACCTCTGGTTGAGAGGCTGCGGCGCCGACAGCACGATCCTCTCGTACAACAAGAAAAGCGAGAACTTCGGCCATCAGATCATTGACGTCCTGTCTGATCGAGTGAGGCTGTCGGACTTCAAGCTGCTCGTTGATGATACGTGCGGGGATACGGGCGGCGACGTTTGTAACGAGACCCTTGCCGCCGCGATCAACATCGGCAGCGGGATTGACGATACCAGGATGGAACGACTCCACCTCGACATCACTTCTGGGACAGCGATCGCAACCAGGATCGAATACCGCGGAATCTGGTTCAGCGGCAGCACACCCTTCCCGCAGCGCGGCATGGTGCTAGACAGTCACATTGTCGCGCTAGATCGCGGTCTCGAGATACAGTTCGGCGACGACATCGACGTCATCGGCAACACCTTCGCGTTCAATCGCCCGGGTGGTTATGGCTCAGACCAGGGGATGCTTATCATCAAGTACGAAGGCATCGGAGACAGAGTCATAGGCAACGATTTCGACATGACGACTGGTACACCACCCGACGCAACTGTGCTGGCGGGCATCCTTATGGTCAACCGCTTCGGCGACGTAAACACGCCGGGTGAATACATGCAGGTGCAATCCAACACATTCCGCAACCTCCCCAACACGACGAACACAAAAGCGATCCTGATCTCAAACTACAAGCACGCAAACATCGGGAACAACCTAATCAAGGCCGGCAAACGCTGCAGCGAGGACAACAACAAGGCGTGCTCGACGGGAGGGGATTGTAGCGGAACATGCGACGTATCGGATGCTATCGGGATCGAGTTCAACGACGGCTCGGGCGGCACTTCCAACGGCAACAACTGGAATGTGATAGCTGACAACATCTTCGAGGGATTCGCGGACACCGCTACGGCCTGCCCGATCTTTATCCCGGCACCGTCAACGGCCGGCGACAACTGGGAAAACTCGATCACCGGGAACCTGTTTAGGTCTGACGACTTCGACGCACCCACGACGGACGACGGCTTCTGCGGCGACGAGGCAACTCTCCGCCAGAACTTCATTCACGGCAACGTCGTGACCGACCAGGCGAAGCAGTGCATAGCAGGTCGCGGGCCCGGTAGTGAGTGCGCGATCGCTATGGACCTCAGCGACGTTGACGGCCAACCTAAGATCGTTCTCGACGGAGACATCGACGTTACTGCTGCGGAGTTCACTGGCGGCAAGATCGTAAACACACTGTCGATCCCCGGTTTTATCGCACACGATAGCGCCTATACGGACCTGAACTCTGCGCTGTTCGGCGTGAGCATAGGCTGCACCGGCGCGGATTTCTCGGAGGACTGCGACGCAGAAATCAGGCAGATGATAGGAGGCTTGAACACGCAGGCCGTTCTATTCGATGCGGATGGCGACATTGACTTCAAGAGGGCAGTCACTTCAACCGCAGACGTGAGAACGGCCACCTGCCTCCAGGCTGGTTCCCTCACTGCCGGCAGTGCAACATGCGTCTGCGCCTCGAGTGACCGCCTCTACCACGACACAGACTGCGACGCGACGAAGGATGCGGGCGAGACGTTCATAGACTCTAGGGATGTGTTTTATGATTGGAAGACGCCACTTGATGCTACGACCGCCGTTGGCATTGATACGGGCATGGAGTGGGTAAACAAGACTGGTCCCCAGGCATGGACGCTGACTCGTATTGAATGCGAGTCATACGACACGAACTCAATAACCATCAAGCTCTGCAAGGGCGACGATGTAGGTGACGATACCTGCACCACGGATCTGCACGTCGCCGCACTTGTATGCGATTCTGGCGGCGGGACCGCTTGCGCTAGCGGCTGCGATACAACCCTCTCGAACACGTCGATGGCAGCACGACAAGAATACACGATTGTCGTCACAGCCGCGGGTGCGTCTGTGTTTGATGTTGGCCTGATTCTAGAGGGGACGATTGACTAATGCCTACCAAGAACGGCTGGAAGACACACGTCATCGGGATCTTGAGCGCTGCGATACTAACGATGGGCGCGGCGATGTTTACCCTCGGGGCCGGCAAGGCATCGAAGAAAGACGTGGAGAAACTGAAGACTCGGGACGTTGAGCAGCAAGTTCTGAACGAGAATATCCGCGGCCGACTCCAGCGGTTAGACGAAGGCCAGAAAGAGCTGAAGGCCGCAGTCGGCGCTCTGCCGAAGGCCGTAGCAGACGAACTCAGAAACAACCCGTAACGATAGGGGTTACACTATGCTAGAAGCAATCGAGAGAGTCCTGGCCTCCAAGAAAGCCATGTATGCAGCGGTCCCGGGCATCGCCAATCTGTTGTGCGAAGTGCTCGGGATCGACGTTACCCAACCCGCGGTGCTCGTTCTCGACGCCGCATTCGCGAGCCTCCTGGTGGCGCAGTTCGCGCTCGACCTCCGCTGGGGCTCGTGTTCAGACAACACGGGGTGTTTCAAATGAGACTACTTGTTCTCTGGTGCGCGATCGTCGCGTTGTCATGGGCGGTGTCCGGATGCACCGGGTTTATCGCATTGGGTCCCGAACGCTGGCGGATAATCGAGATCGAGGGCGAAGGATTCGAGACGTTCTGCTGGGATGGGGTCGAGGCCCTGGGCGTTGATGTGGGAGCAATCGGCTGGGGCGAGCATTCCTGTGAAGACATCGCACCAGAAGTTGATTGATGCACTCAGATGCCGACACTTTCTTCAAGCGGATCAAGGAACGGCTCGACGCAGGCGGCATCGAGTACGAGAACAGATCCTTCAGTAAACCCCTCGAGACGCTCCTCGTCGAGATCGAAGAAGAGATCGTCGACACCGCAGCCTGGAGCTTCATCGCGTGGACGCGGCTCCGGGCCATCATGCGGAAACTCCCCGAAGAGCCTCGAAGAGTGGGCAGCGGAGCCGCCCAATCAGACGAGGTGTATGACGTGCAACACATACGCCAAGCTGCTCGACGCCATACGAAGGTTTGAGAGCATCAAGGCGCGGGGCGCAACTATGAAATCTTATCACGCATTCTATGCCGAGTTCCTCGTTCCCCGTGGATACCTGCTCACAGACGCCGCGATGATGAAGCACATCTCAAACTGCGTGCGCCCAAATGGCGAGTCGTAAGCAAGACGATCCCACTATATCCGAGCTTGACGACTTTGCATCGAGCACAGACGATGACCGCCACAGGGTTCGCCTTGAACACAGACTGCTCAAGGCCAGAGATGAGCTGAGACGATCGGAGTCTGACAACAAGATACTCCACCGCGAGCTCCAGCTTGCCCAGAGACAGCTCGAGATCGCCCTCACTACACAGGATGCCCCGCGGGCGCCCGTCATACGCAAGAAGCAGAAGGCCAAGAAGAACCAATGTGCTGCCTTCATGGTCGGCTCCGACTGGCACACAGAAGAACGGGTCGATCCTCTCACTGTCAACAACCGGAACGAGTACAGTCCCGAGATATTCGAGCAGAGGGTCGAGCGCTTCTTCGTCAACGGGCTTCGACTTGTGGACATTCAGAGAGCAGGGGCACAGATCGACGTCTTGGTTCTCGCCCTACTGGGCGATCAGATCACCGGATACATCCATGACGAGTTCGTAGAATCAAACTTCCTCTCGCCCACCGAGGCAATCCGCTTGTGCCAGGGCAGGATCATCTCCGGCCTTGACTACCTGCTAGCGAGGGGCGACTTCGAGCGGATCATCGTCCCATGCTGCTTCGGAAACCACGGACGGACCACCACGCGACGCAGGATCACAACCGGCGCGAAGAATAGTTTTGAGTGGTTGATGTTTCACACGATCGCGGACCACTTCAAAGACGAGAAGCGGCTGGAGTTCGTCATCGCCGACGGAGCCCATATCTATCTCGAGGTCTACGGCCTGACAGTCCGTCTAACGCACGGCGATGACATCAGATACCACGGCGGGGTAGGGGGTCTTACCGTCCCACTGAGGAAGGCTGTGGACGCCTGGGACGTATTTAAGCGGGCATCGCTGAGCGTCTTCGGGCACTGGCACACACTCGATAACTATGGGAGCTGGGCCGTGGGTAATGGTAGCCTAATCGGATTCAACGCCTACGCGCTGAGCATCAAGGCCCGCTTCGAACCACCGCAACAGGCGTTCTTCCTCATCGACGCAGAACGCAAGAGGAAGACAGGCGCCTTTCCGATCTTTGTGACGTGACGACTAAGAAGCTTCGCGAGGTGATGAGGAAGCTTCGCAAGCGGGTGCCCACCGATAAGCCCATTCGCGTGATTCGGCGCCCCTATCCTGTCGAGATAAACGAGTTCATGGGATACTGCATCGAGGGCCGGCCAGGCTATAGAGTTATAGTCAACTCGAACCTGAGCCCAGAGATGCAGGTTGAAACGCTGCTTCACGAGTACGCGCACGCGCTCTGCTGGCCGGGGCAGCTCGAGGTGGGCAGGATCGAGGCGCATGACTCGCTGTGGGGCATTGCATATGCGCGGACCTTCCGGGCGTATTACGAAGAGATCAGCCGGAAGGAACGCAACTATTAGTCTCAGCTCTGCGCCGAGCGAGGTATTCTAGACTCCATAGACGATCTTGTTGCGGTTGAACTCGATGGGGACGTGGACGGGGAGGGCGACATGCAGGCCGTCTTTCGCCACGGAGAGTAGGAACTCAGCTACGTTCTTGTGAATCCAGCCGGTGTTAGGGATGGCGAGGAAGACGGAGGGTGCGGTCATCCCCACGACCTCAACTTCGCCAGAGCTTCGTCGCGCTCTCGCGTCACCTTTGCTTTCTCATCCATGCACCGTATGTAAGCAAGAGTCAGCAGCGACCCGATCTGCGGCGGCCCCCGGAAGTGACTTGAGCGGAGCTTCGCCTCGGCCTCCTGCCAGCGCCGATTGAGTCGCATGTTCGAC
>Ga0255049_10000604_pt1 | contig 21927 bp, 23 predicted proteins | sample JV7_2_3_MG_FD_183615 | JGI IMG/M metagenome (GOLD analysis project Ga0255049, IMG submission 183615) | Seawater microbial communities from Jervis Inlet, British Columbia, Canada - JV7_2_3 | ecosystem: Environmental > Aquatic > Marine > Inlet | place: Canada: British Columbia | collected 2016-10-06
AAAAGCGGTTAACTGCGATTTTGATAAGGCCCCGACTTTGGTCGCTTCAACTGCTCCACCTTTGAATAACATTAGTGTCGGAATTCCACGAATTCCATACTTTGGCGGCGTATCGGCATTTTCATCGATATTTAATTTGGCCACGGTAACGCGTCCATCATACTCGTCTGCAATCTCTTCCAGTATTGGCGCGATCATTTTGCAGGGACCACACCATTCTGCCCAATAGTCCACCAGGACAGGACCGGCGGCCTGTAGCACGTCGGTTTCAAAACTTTCGTCTGAAAGGTAAACTATATTTTCACTCACACATATCTCCAGCCCTACGGCTATTCAAATAGACCGACAATTTAGTATTATCAGATTTAACTGTCAACAATGTTTCCAGAGTCAGTGCTCTCACAACATGGCTTGAGTCCTATATAAGGCTAATTAGTCTATATTTCAAACTAATGCGCACAATATTGTTGCAGAAACTTTAAATAAGGATGAATAATGCAGAGGTTGATTACAATCTGTTACCATAGCCTTTTGATAGCATCCTGCCCGTAGACTTTATAAACCATGAGCGAACAACATTTGACTGAAACAGAATTCAGCTCGCTGGCGCTAGACGAGCGTCTGCTAGCAGCATTGAACAAACTGGGCTTCAATTATTGTACGCCGATTCAGGCAGAATCTTTACCCTTGCTGCTGGCCAAAAATGACATTTCCGGTCAGGCACAAACCGGCACAGGGAAAACACTGGCTTTCCTGTTAGCCTGTGCCCAGCAATTACTTGCTTCCGAGGTAAAACAAACTATAGCTGGTAAACCGCGGGTTTTAATACTCGCGCCAACCCGTGAACTAGCGATACAAATACACAAGGATGCCAAAAATTTGCTGGAAGATTTACCGCTAAAACTGGCGATTTGCTATGGTGGTAAAGCTTATGAAGAGCAAAAAAGGCAGTTTAACGAGGGAGTAGATATTCTGATCGGAACCCCCGGACGTCTTATCGATTTTTTCAAACAGAAGTTATATAACCTGAAATCCGTGGAAGCGCTGGTGCTTGACGAAGCCGATCGGATGTTCGACATGGGATTCATCCAGGATGTCCGCTTTATGCTGCGCCGCCTGCCAGATCCGACAAAAAGGTTGAGCATGCTATTTTCCGCGACAATGGCGCACAAGGTACTTGAGCTTGCTTACGAACATATGAACCAGGCGCAGTTGATAAAAATACAATCTGATACCCCGGTTGTCGAACGTATCGATCAAAGTGTTTATCATCCCGCGAACCATGAAAAAATACCGTTGTTGTTAGGGCTACTGCGTAAATTAAAACCAGAGCGCAGCATAATATTTGCCAATACCAAACACACCACGATTCGAATCTGGGAGTATCTTCAGGGAAATGGGTTCTCGGCAGCGCTGATTTCCGGCGATATCCCACAAAACAAACGTGAAAGCCTGTTAAAAAAATTCCACGATGGTGAATTCGCGATCCTGGTGGCTACCGACGTAGCCTCTCGAGGCCTGCACATACCCGATGTCACGCATGTTTTTAATTTTGACTTGCCGGAACTCGGTGAAGATTATGTCCACCGCATCGGCCGAACCGCACGCGTCGGTAATTTCGGCCATGCAATCAGCTTCGCCTGCGAGGATTATGCGATGAATTTGATGGATATTGAAACCTTTATCCGACATTCGATCCCAACCATCACCATTAGCAATGAATTACTCCCCGAGCTGTCTCCACCGGTAAGAATGAAAAAATCCAGACCGACCCATAAAAAAAATAATAATTCAAAAAAAGGTGGAAATCGTTCACGTCATGGTGGCAAACGCCATCAATTCTCGAAGAACAGATCACAACAACAAACCAGCTGAGACTAACTCTATATGGTTTACAGTAATATTATCCTGCTCGGTGGAAGCGGGTTCATTGGCAAACAATTAGCTTATGCGCTTGCGAATCATGGTTACACGGTAACTATTCCCTGCCGGCGGCCACATCGAAATAGAGCACTATTAGTGCATCCCAATATTGGCATTGTCGAAGCAAATGTGTTCAACCTCGATGAGCTCGACAATTTGTGTCAAAACCAGCAGGTGATGATCAATCTGATCGGCATATTACACGAACGTGAACGCGACGATTTCCGCAGGGTGCATGTCGACTTCATTAAAACTCTGGTCGATGCCTGCACTCGACACAATATTAAGCGCGTCCTGCACCTCAGCGCTTTGGGTGCAAGCCAGGCGACAGGCACTAGTCGTTATCTGCGCAGTAAAGGTGAAGGTGAAAATCTACTACATACATTCGGGCAAAAGGATTTACAGGTCACCAGTTTTCAGCCGTCGGTAGTGTTCGGCAAAAATGATCAGTTTATCAATCGATTCGCCGCTATCTTACGGCTGTGTTTCGGATTTTTTCCGTTGGCCTGCGCGCAAAGCAAACTTGCCCCGGTTTATATCGGTGATCTGGTCGAAAAAATAGTTAACTCAATTGACGATAAATCCACCCATTCACAACGCTATACGGTTTGTGGGCCCGAGATATATAGCTTGCAACAAATTCTCGAATTACTCGTAAAGGCCATGGGTTCGTCGTGTCGCATAGTGCCGCTCGGTAATACCGCATCGAAGCTGCAGGCTCGCGTATTACAGGTCTTGCCCGGTAAATTGTTTACCATGGACAACTATCGCTCCTTGCAGACGCCCAATGTGTGTGAAGAAGGCGAACCTTGTACCACCAGTTTACGCCAGTACCTTGAGGATATCGGCGCCCTGTTCAGCAATAAAAAACACTATGATCGCTTCAGGCAGCAAATACCCCGCTAATTCAGGGCAATTCCCGCAACAATGAAGATATATCGCGTTGGTGGATGCGTAAGGGACCGCTTGCTGAATCTTCCAGTATCCGATATAGACTGGGTAGTGACAGGCGCAACCGCTGAAGCGATGTTAGCATTAGGTTACAAGCCTATCGGTAAAGACTTTCCCGTATTTTTGCACCCTGATACCAAACAGGAATACGCACTCGCGCGTAGCGAAAGGAAAACCGCTCCCGGCTACCACGGGTTCGAATTCGACATAGACCCGGGCATCAGTATCGAGCAAGATTTATTACGCCGTGACCTGACCATTAATGCGATGGCCGAAGGCGATGACGGTGAGCTGATTGATCCTTATGGAGGCCAGGACGATCTCGAAACGCGCACCCTGCGCCATGTGTCAGATGCTTTCAGCGAAGACCCAGTGCGCGTATTGCGAGTCGCCAGATTCGCTGCCCGCTATCACCACCTGGATTTTAGCCTGGCAACGGAAACGGCTGAGTTAATCGGTCGAATGGGGGAATCAGGCGAACTGGGGTCACTCGTGGCTGAACGGGTCTGGTCTGAAATGTCTCGCGCACTCGACGAACCCCATCCCGAGGTGTTTTTTCAAACCCTGCGAGATTGCCATGTACTCAGCATATTATTTCCACAAATTGATGCACTTTTCGGTGTACCACAAACCGCCAAATACCATCCCGAGATAGATACCGGCGTGCATCTGATGATGGCACTGCGAATAAGTGCCGAACTTGAACTCGACAATGAAACACGCTTTGCGGTTTTAATGCACGATCTGGGCAAGGCTGCTACAGCGAAACATATACTGCCCAGCCACCACGGTCACGAAATCGCTGGCATCGAATTGGTAAAATCGTTTTGTCGTCGCTGGCGGATACCCAAAGCCCATAGGGAACTGGCTTTGATCACTACCGAATACCATACCCACGTACACAGAGCGCTAGAGCTCAAAAACTCTACTCTGCTCAAGCTATTTACCAGCACCGACATCTTTCGCAAACCGCAAAGATTTTCGAAAATGACCCAGGCTTGCCTGGCCGATCTACGTGGGCGAAAGAATTTCGAATCAACCGACTACCCGCAGGCAGAGTTCCTCAACGCGCTGGGGAAGAAATTATGCGATGCCGATCTATCCGAAGTCATGCAACGAGGATTGCAAGGCGAGAAACTGGGTGAAGCGATCTACGAATTTCGCCTGAATTTAATCAGGCAATACAAGCAGGCCTTAAAGCCGAGTGAATAGCCAGTTATCTACCACTCTCAAAATTCGTCGTAGCGGAGAAAAATAAAAAGCCAGGCCGGTAATTACACCGAAGCTATTGGCAACTGCGTCTGCCATATCTTCGCTACGATAGCTGGTAAAACCCTGTAACAACTCCAGTAATAATCCATAACTTATTAAACCGAACAGGATTAGCCATAGCGATTTGCGCTGTTTAACGAGTAAACTGAACCATGCCGACAGCACGGCATAGGATAAAAAGTGGGCCAATTTATCGCTACCGCCTATATCTGGACCTGGTATCAAGGACAGAATTCCCAGCACCAGCAGAAAAATATAAGCCAGCAGAAACCAGAATTTTGATAAACGGAGATCGAGTGCAATCTGCAAGTTGTTATTCATAGCTAGTCCTGCTCACTGAATCCGTCATTATCACCCTGAAAGAGCACAATACTAAACCAGCAAAGCAATCAACACGGCGCCAAGCAGCAACCGGTAAATCACGAATGGCAACATGCCAATTTTCTCGATTAAACCCAAAAACAGGCGAATACAAATACCTGCACTCAAAGCTGACAATCCGAGCGCCAAAAACAATGCGAGCCAGTCGATGACATGCGATGCCTGTAATAATTCAATGATCTGCAAGGTAGCGCTGGCAAAAATAATCGGTATCGACAACAGGAAAGAAAATCTGGCGGCTGCCTGACGAGTCATTCCAAGCAGTAGTCCTGCTGTCATGGTGATTCCGGAACGTGAAGTACCCGGGATCAATGCTAGCGCCTGAAAACAGCCAATTACGACGACGTCATATAATTTAAGTTGGGACTCGTTTCGCAGCCTCGATTTGCCTATATCAGCTGCCCACAACAGCAGGCCGAAAACGATTGTCGCGATCGCTATTACCCAGGGAGAACGTAATTCAGTTTCGATAATGCCTTTAAAAATAAAGCCGACCAAAACAGCAGGAATAGTACCGAGAATGACCCACCAGGCGAGTCGGCTATCATCGCTAGACACGCCGCCGGCCAGGCTTTTGCTCCATGCCAGTATCATTGCCGTGACCTCATGACGAAAATAACCCAGTACCGCAATCAAAGAACCGAGATGTACTGCAACATCGAATACCAGTCCCTGATCCGGCCATTCCAGGACCAGCGGTACCAGAATTAAATGGGCAGAGCTCGAAATAGGCAGAAACTCGGTAAGACCCTGCACAATTGCCAATATGATAATTTGAACAATATCCATACCTGCTTATAGTCCAGTAGTGAGAGCCTGGATATCAATATGGAGATTTTTTTGCAATCCAATCACCTTGAACCTTTCACCCATTTCTGTGGGTAGAGTTAACGATTTTATTTGCTGCGTGAACCCCAGTCGGCTCATCGTATCGCAATTCCGTTGCGCGCTTTCAGCTTCTTCAAGCAGGCCATTAGACAACAGAAACTGAGCCTGAGACGATAAACCGCAAATATCGAAATCGCTGTCAATGGCTGCATCGGCGAAGGCATCAAAATCAACCGAAGCGCTTATATCCTGCAATCCGGGATATACCAACGGATCGGCATGGCTACGATGGCGGTAATGACAAATCAGTGTTCCTGTGTACCGTTCGGGATGATAATACTGCGCCTGCTCGTAACCATAGTCGATCATCAATATTACAGCCTGTTTGCAACAATTCCGCAGGGCGTTGAGCCAGGGACGGTAATTCAAATTCACTTCGGTAGTGTACTCTTCCGGCAACAGTCCCTGCCTGGACTCGATTTGACGAATAACTGACACGGCTTCGCTGTCATCGGCAAAGCGACACCAGTAAAAACGCTTGCCATCAAACCCTACTCCCACTTCGTACCACTGCCTGTCCTTCGACACAAGGTGTACAGGCATAGCGTCCAGTACCTCATTGCCGAGCACAATACCATTAAATTCGGTCGGCAACCCATCTAGCCAGGTGATGCGGTCAAAAGCATCACGCGACAGGCTCGCACGTAGATATTCCTGCTGGCGTAAGCGTAAGTCAGCGCTAATTTCGAGGATGCTGTAGTGGCAAGATTCGGCAAGCCGCGTCATAACCTGTTCGCACAGTCGTCCACTGCCGGCACCGAATTCGAGTAGGTTACGCGCGCAACCCTGATTAAAAATCGACTCGCACTGCCTGGCCAACGTGCGTCCGAATAATGTTGAGCTTTCCGGGGCGGTGACAAAATCACCATCGGCACCAAATATACTCAAACCTGCGCTGTAATAGCCCAGACCGGGCTGATACAACACTCGATCCATAAAATCACGGAACGAAATGATCCCGGCATTAGTCTCAATTTTACTGACCAGAAAATCCACCAGCCGATTACTATGCGCAATTTCGTCCGTGCCCGGGGTCGGTAATTGCTCTAGCGTCTGCTTTTGAGAATGATATGATGACACTCTTTTTTTGCTACCCGAAATTACAATGTTGCTTGATGGAAAAACCGCTCTGATCACTGGCGCAGCCAATCGGCTAGGCGCACAAATCGCTCGAACTCTACATCAAAACGGCGCAAATCTCATCATCCATTACCGCGAGTCTGTCGCCAACGCGAGATCCCTTGAGCAGGAATTGAACGCACTACGCGCCGATTCAGCAAGTTGCCTGCAAGCCGATCTGAATAATCTTGCGGCCATTACCACGCTGTCGAATAAAGCAGCACAGCTTTATCATGGACTCGATATCCTGATTAACAATGCTTCGAGCTTTTATCCCACACCGATCGACGAAATTAATGAAAATGACTGGGACGATCTGATTGGCAGCAACTTAAAAGCACCCCTGTTTTTGTCCCAGGCTTGCTACCCGTATCTGCGCAAGGCCGCTGGAGTCATCATCAACATGCTCGATATTTATGCATCATTACCGTTAAAAAACCATAGCCTGTACTGCTGCGCAAAGGCAGGGAACCAGATGCTGGTAAAATCGCTGGCACTGGAGATGGCGCCAGAGGTACGTGTCAACGGTATAGCCCCGGGCGCGATACTTTGGCCGGAAAACAACGATGCCGTGGAATCTGATTACCAACAAGCCATCCTGGAAAAAATTCCGTTGCAGCGACTTGGAAGCCCCGAATCGATTGCCCAGACAGTCATGTTTTTACTGGGTAACGACTACCTCACCGGCGAAGTCATACGCGTCGATGGTGGTCGTTTGATACAGCTATAAAAGAGAAGGTAATGAGCAAGTACTGGACTGATTTAGTGCACCAGCTCGACCCCTATGTGCCGGGCGAGCAACCACAGGATCAGCAAATCATTAAACTCAATACTAATGAAAATCCCTACCCACCCTCGCCCGATGTGACGAAGGCAATTCAGGCCTATCCCTACGACAATCTGCGGCTTTATCCAGACCCCGAATCAAGCGCGCTGAAACAGGCGATTTCGACTTACCACAATCTCGACACCAGTCAGGTATTTATCGGCAATGGATCGGATGAAGTGCTTGCACATAGCTTCCAGACATTCTTCACAAATCAAGAGCCGATACTGTTCGCCGATATCAGCTACAGCTTTTACCCGGTGTACTGTGCTTTGTACCAGGTCAGCTACCGAACCGTGGCCCTGGATGAGGCTTTTTGCATCGATCCTACAGGTTACCGCCAGGCAAACGGTGGCATCATTATTCCCAATCCAAATGCGCCGACAGGCATCGCGATGACCCTGGATACGATCAGGGAATTGTTAAATCATAACGACTCACTGGTGATTATCGACGAAGCATACGTAGATTTTGGTGCCGATTCCGCAATCGAGCTAATAGCGGACTACCCAAATTTACTGGTAATCAGAACCTTTTCCAAATCTCGCAGCCTTGCCGGACTTCGGCTCGGCTATGCTCTCGGGCAACCGGAATTGATCGTGGGTCTGAATCGGGTTAAAAATTCGTTCAATTCTTATCCGGTAGGTCGTTTGACCAGTGTCGCTGCAATGGCTTCACTGAATGATGAAGATTATTTTCAGCAGTGCAAAAATCGGATTATCGAAACGCGCACCCGACTGCAGGAAGAAATGCTGGACCTGGGGTTCGAAATATTACCGTCCTGTAGTAATTTCCTGTTCGCACAGCATAGTTCGCATCCAGCTTCCGATCTATATCTCGAACTTAAAAGCGCCGGTATTTTAGTGCGCCATTTTAAATCAACGCGTATAAATAATTACCTGCGTATCTCAATTGGCTCCGAGGAGGAATGCGCGGCGTTAATTAGCGCCTTAAAACAACTGGTTTAAACACGGTTTAAATCAGATGGCTTTACCCGTTCTAATTGGAAAAGTATTAATAAGATTAACGATCCAGGCTAAGGAAACTCCCGATCGATCACAGCTCTTAATCCAGCGCCAGGTCAAACACCTCGGTAGATACCGCATTCGGTACCATTCCGGCCCACAATTTTCGATAACTTTGCTTTAAGACCGGATGTAAAACCTCGGCTGCAATATCTTGCAGGGGCCGCAGCACAAATGCATTCTCGAGTATTTCTTTGCGTGGGATTTGTATTCCCGGCTCGTCTATTTCAAGATCGTCATAGGTGAGGATATCCAGATCGATGGGTCGAGGAGAGAATCGTGGCTGAGTGCGATCTCGTCCGAGATTATCCTCGATTTCTCTCAATGCTCGCACAACTTCACCGACGTTGTCGTCGGTCCTGAAACCAGCAACCAAATTCAAAAAATCACTGCCATCAAAACCGACCGCCGCCGATTCATAAACGGGTGAAAGCTCAAGTTCGCCAAATACCCTGCGCATTTCCTTAATCGCGAGCACGATATTATTTTCACGGTCGACATTGCTACCCAGGCCTATATAAACCGTGGCGATCATGCTGATTTTTGTCCTCGTTCTATCATCACGCCGACCGATTTTGATCCTCGAACTGCTCCGGGTTTATTGAGGGTTAATCGCACCCACGGCACATCAAATTCTTCGAGGATTATCTCGCAGATTTTTTCTGCCAGCGCTTCTACCAATTCGTACTCACTTTCTTCGACAAACTCGATCAGGCGCTTGGCAACAGTCTTATAACTCAGGGTATCTTCGATATTATCGCTATTAGCGGCTTTTTGAATATCGGTTGCCATATCCACGTCAAGGCTGATAATTTGTTTCACTTTTCGTTCCCAGTCATAGATACCGATGACCGTTTCGATCTGCAAATCACGAATGAAAACTATATCCATTTAAAGCTTTACCTGGGGTTAACGCGGAATCTGCATGTTAGCTCGCGAGGCCTTGAAAAGGAATCAACAAATAGCACTGAAAGCGCTACAAATAGCCGTCGATTTCCTTGAATACTGATATTGGTTCTGGTAGAGTTCGCGCCCTCAAAAGCAATCTCGCTTCAATCACGGAGTTAACCATGTCCCGGGTATGTCAAGTCACAGGTAAAAAACCTGTTTCCGGAAACAACGTATCGCACGCCAACAACAGGACGCGTCGCCGTTTTCTGCCTAACCTGCATACGCATAAATTCTGGGTAGAATCGGAAAACCGCTGGGTCAAATTACGCGTCTCAACCAAGGGCATGCGTATTATCGACAAAAATGGCATCGATACTGTGATCGCCGATATGCGCAAGCGCGGCGAAAAGTGTTAGGAGAAAAACAATGAGAGATTTAATCAAACTGGTGTCCACCGCAGGCACTGGTCACTATTACACCACCGATAAAAACAAAAAGAATACCCCGGACAAGCTCGTATTCAAGAAATATGACCCGGTAATTCGTAAGCACGTCGAATACAAGGAAGCCAAGATCAAGTGAGCAACTATGATTAACGGTTAACAAAAAAACCGGCTCATGCCGGTTTTTTTATGCCTGTATTCGCATCAAATGTATCTAGCCCGCATATTGCACGAAGGCGGTAACGAGACAGCAACCCGTCCCCTTCGTGCAATATGCGGGCTAGTGACGTTGAGATGGCTTTAAAAGCTGCGATATATCCGTATCATTAACTCGCCTCAACAATTAGACCCAGATATGGACTCAACGGCTTTAGTCGCGGTAGAAAACCTGTCCCGTTATTATCAGAAAAATTGTGCCATCAACGAGTTGAGTTTTTCTCTGCAGCCAGGTGAAATTTTGGGATTTCTCGGACCCAACGGTGCCGGCAAATCGACTACCATGCAGGTTATTACCGGCAATCTCGCACCCAGCGAGGGCCGCGTAAAAATAAACGGTTTTGATATTATCGAATCCCCACGTCAGGCCAAGCAGCAAATAGGTTACCTGCCTGAGCATCCACCAGTATACCGAGAAGCAACGGTCGATGAATATCTAAAATACTGTGCACAATTGCGCCGGGTCGAACGCCGGTCTATTGCCGGTGCGTTGAGTCAGTGCAAATCTCACTGCGGATTAAACGAGGTTGGTCATCGCCTGATCGCCAACTTGTCAAAAGGCTATCAACAACGTGTAGGCATAGCACAGGCCATTATTCACAATCCACCCGTGGTAATCCTCGACGAGCCAACGGTAGGACTCGATCCTATTCAAATTCGTGAGATCCGTAGTCTGATCAATACCCTGGGGGCCAAACGCAGCGTTATCCTTTCAACCCATATTCTCTCCGAGGTGCAGGCCACCTGCGACCGGGTACTCATAATTCGTGAAGGCAAACTGATCTATAGCGCGTCTATAGAAGATCTCAAAAATCATAGCAAAGATCACAGCATAACAGTGGCGTTTAAACACCCACCTTCGATAGATCGCCTGAAGGCAATTGATCAGGTTGAACTGATTGAAGTCATTGATAACAATCGATTTCGGCTGAATTTCAAATCAGATTCACCGGCAGAATCATTAGTACAGGCGTCAGTCGAGCAGAACTGGGGGTTGTTCGAACTGGTACCCGAGCATACCTCACTGGAAGACCTGTTTATAGAACTCACACAAGATAAAACCGCCGCCGCCGATAACGCGGAGGTCGAAGGATGATATTCACTATCGCGCGGCGCGAAATCACCACCATGTTTTTGTCACCCCTGGCCTGGGTCATTCTCGGGGTGATCCAGGTTGTTCTCGGTTACATGTTTCTCTCTCTACTTGACAATTATGCTATTTTGCAACCGCAGCTAATGCGCCTGGAAAACACACCGGGCGTCACCGATATAGTCGTTGCGCCATTGTTCCAGCTTACCGCTATCATTTTGTTGATGATCATGCCGCTGATCACGATGCGCTCTTTCGCCGAAGAAAAACGCAACAATACGCTGAGCCTGTTGATATCCTCGCCACTGAGCATGACTGAAATTGTGCTCGGAAAATTTCTGGGTCTACTCCTGTTTGTATTGATCCTGGTCAGCCTGTTGATGCTAATGCCATTATCACTTTACGTCGGTACCGCACTGGATACCGGTAAACTGTTTTCAATTTATCTGTCTACACTGTTACTCCTGGGGTCTTTCGCTGCAATCGGATTATATTTATCGAGCCTGACCGACAATCAGACCATTGCCGCCGTGAGCACCTTTGGAGCGCTGTTAATGTTATGGATTATTGATTGGGTCGGTGAAACCATAGGTGATGGGCAAAGCGTCGCTGCCTACCTTTCGATTTTGCAGCACCATCAGAGCATGCTGGAGGGTGTATTTAATTCCAGTGATCTTGCGTATTACCTTATATTGATCGCCACCTTTCTGGGATTAACTATCCGCCAACTGGATCGGGAGCGCCTACTGTGATGATCGACTCGCGTCTACGTTGGCAATTCCGATTGCAATCGAGTCTGTTCGTGGTTTTATTCCTCGCGCTGATGGGATTACTCGCCTGGCTCAGTCAACTCAATCCGCTGTCGATCGACCTTAGCGCCAACCAGCGTAATAGCCTGTCGGCGGAATCTATACGCCTGGTCAAATCACTTCAATTTCCACTTGAAATAACAATTTTTATTTCACCGGTTAATGAAAATCGCGATGTGCTGGAACGCCTGTTTGAGCGCTATCAGCAGCAACAGCCGCTGGTGAAGTTTCGCAGTCTGAATCCCGACTTAACGCCCGATTTGCTACGCCAACACGATATACGCTTCGATGGCGAAACCCTGATCGAATATCAGGGCCGTAGTGAAAAAATCAGTAAGGTTAGCGAGGCGATCGTCACTAATGCGATTCAACGCCTGGTCCGGCAGGGCGAACGCTGGTTAGTTTTTTTGCAGGGTCACGGTGAACGCAACCCGTATAGCGAACGTAACCACGATTTCAGCGTGTTCGCCTCACGCCTCGCTAGTAAAGGCTATACAGTCGAAAATCTGGCACTCACGCAGACCAACAGTATCCCGCGAAATACCGACGTATTGGTGATTGCCAGCCCACAGGTTGCGCTATTGCCCGGAGAGATCGAATTGATAGAGGAATATCTCGAGCGCGGCGGCAACCTGCTGTGGCTAGCCGATACCGAGCAAACTACCGACAGCATGGAACTCATTTCTGACAGATTAGCCATAGAATTCCTACCCGGTGTAATCGTCGATCCAAACACCCGGTTACTCGGCCTCAACCGGATTGATTTTGCCCTCGTGGCCGACTATCCACGCCACCCGATCACACAGGATATAGATAGCCTGTCGCTGTTTCCGCAAGCACAGGCGATTGAATTTAATGGCGACGGTGAATTTTGGCAACAACGCAGTTTCCTGTTGAGCAGTGATACCAGCTGGAATGAAACCGGCGATATGGCTGGAGATTTATTTAATGGTGACAACGATGACGAAACATCCGGGCCGCTGAAAATTGGCATTACTTTAACCGCCAGCCATGAAACCGAGAATAATGCATTATCTGAGCAACGCATTGCCATCGTCGGCGATGCTGATTTTCTCTCCAACCGCTACCTGGGTAACGGCAGCAACCTGGAACTCGGCCTCAACCTGGCCAACTGGCTAAGCCACGACGATAATCTTATCGCCATCAGCCCGCGTGCCGCACCCGATACCCGGCTCGAGTTGTCGCAAACGCAGCAAATTATTATTGGCCTTGGCTTTTTACTAATTCTGCCGTCGTCACTGTTTGGCGCCGGATTAACGATCTGGTTAAAGCGCCGTAATCGATAATCATGGTGCTTAAGATGCTATCCAAACGCTGGCTAATCAATTGCCTGTTGATCGTCTTGATCGCCATATTTGCTTATGCCGGTATTCGTTACCAGCAAAAAGCCGAATATACGCCCAGAAATAGTATTACCAGCCTCAAACCTCAAGATATCCATACTGCCATTATCCGGGCTGCCGGCAAACACTTGGTGCTGCGCAATTCTGGCAATCAATGGCTTTTCGAAAAACCTGTACAGTGGCCTGCAAATAACATCACCGTGGAGCGACTAATCAGTATCGTCACCAGTGAAGCCGATTCAAGGCTGCCTGCTGAAGGGATTGACCTGGCAAGGTTTGGGCTGCAGTTTCCGAAAGTCATCCTGACACTCAACGATACCCGTATTCAATTTGGTTCAACTAACAATATTGGCGGACGACGCTATATCATGATCGGATCGACGATCTACCTTCTGCCGGACATACACCTGCATTTCATGACCCAGGGTATTGCCGGATTGATCGACCGCCGCCTGTTACCGCGTTCGATATCGCTGAAGTCACTTGAGCTAGCCGAATTGGGCCTGAGTAAAAGCAGCAATGGCGCCTGGCAGAGTGATACAATCGGTGAGGTCGAGGTAGGCCGCCTAAATCAAATCGCGAATAACTGGCAAACTCTGGATGCCGGTCGCGTAAAAATTTATCACAAGTCCAAAATGCCAGGACAAAAAATAGTTGCAGGACTGGAAGATGGTAACGAAATAGATTTTTTTTTAATGTCTATCAAACCCGAAATTGTCATCGCACGCCCGGACCTCGGTGTACAGTATCATTTTGCCGAAAAACAGTATTATGATTTATTGTCGATCGCCAAAGACGAAACTTAGATTTTTGCTAACCCGCATATTGTATGAAGGGAACGAAGCTCAGGGGAAATATGGCAAACAAGGGGGATCGATCAACCTTGGCAGCCAGATTTTTCCTGACTTCGTTCAGGTACAAACTGTATTTTTCGTTATTTACGATTTTCGCGTCTAATTGTTTTAAATTAATGATAAATATCATAAGTCGTTACCGCCTTCGTGCAATATGCGGGTTAATTCCATTGCTGCTGGCCCCGCTCAATGCGCTTGCAAAAGAGGATAATTTACCCAAATTCGAACTGGGTATATCCATGGCGGTACTTAATTTGCCACATTATCGCGGCTCGGCAGGCTCAACCTCCTACCTGTTACCGCTTCCCTATCTCAAATATCGTGGCGAGCGATTCGAAATAGACAACGGCGTTGAGGGTATCCTGTCCATTTCTGAAGATTTAATCCTCTCGATCAGTGGCAATGCAACCGTTCCGGTGAATGGAGACAGCCCAGAACGCGAGGGCATGGAGGAGCTTAAAGGCAGCATTGAAATAGGCCCTTCACTCGATTATCGGTTATATCGCGCCGAACGCAGCAGTCTGTGGTTAGAGTTGCCGCTCAGGTTCGGATTCACCTTCGAGAGCAACCCCCAGGCGATAGGCCGGATATTTCATCCCCGACTGGCATGGGACAAACCTTACCTTAACAAGGGTGACTGGAAATTACGCCTGGCTGCGGGTCCGATGTTTGCGAGCAGACAATATCACGATTACTACTATTCGGTTGACCCTGGCGACGCTTTACCGACGCGACCCGCGTTTCAGGCCGAGGCCGGGTATAGTGGATTACGTGTTGATTTCACCTATAGCAAGCGTTTCGACGATTACTGGTTCGGTGGGTTTATCCGCTACGATAACCTGAATGGCTCGGTCATCGAAAACAGTTCGCTGGTATCCGATACCTCGGCGTGGATGTCTGGTATAGCGTTTACCTGGGTTTTTATTAAACGCTAATGCCTGAATTGCCCGAAGTCGAAACCACTATGCGGGGAATTGCGCCTTACGTATGTGATCAGAAAATTGACCGCTTTATCGTACGCAATCACCATTTACGCTGGCCTGTCGCCAGTGAAACCGCCAACATGCGGGGGCGGCTTATCAAGGCCGTATCCCGGCGCGGAAAATATATTTTAATGCGACTCGACCGGGGTAGCTTAATCTGGCATCTGGGCATGTCGGGCAGCATGAAAATTCGACCCGTGGGCAGTCCGCCCGAAAAACACGAACACATCGAAATTCAATTAGCATCGGGGCAGGCGCTCAAATATCGTGATCCCAGGCGCTTCGGCGCCCTGCTCTATACTGCGACCGATCCACTACAGCATCGGTTACTCAAATATCTCGGCCCCGAGCCTTTGTCCGATGAATTCGATGCCGAGCATTTGTTTAGCGCCTGTCGAAAACGCTCAGCATCGATAAAATCGGTCATTATGGACAGCCATCGGGTTGTCGGTGTGGGAAATATATACGCCAGCGAAGCACTGTATTTAGCCGGGATTAATCCGTTACGTGCTGCCGGTCGAATCAGCAAAAAGCGCCTGGCTTGCCTGGTCGAGACGATTAAACAGACATTGCAGGCGGCCATACTACAGGGCGGCACAACTTTGCAGGATTTCACCCAGGTTGATGGCAAACCCGGTTATTTCAGCAATAAGCTCAATGTGTATGGAGTAAGACAGGGCTGTCCAGTCTGCGCAACGGCAATCAAAAAAATCGTTCAGGGACGACGTGCGACTTACTATTGCCCGAAGTGTCAAACTTGAACGGCTTGAGCGAAGATGTACCTAACATCCTGGAACTTCATTTCTTCAATAAATGGGAAATCGAGGATAACTTTAACGGAAATATCCATTCACCAGGGGCGCAAAAGTCAGGTTGATTCCCGGAAGCTGTCGGCAATGTTCCTGCTGCTGTTCACTCCAGTCGCCATAGACAATCACATCGATCGGGCCCCTCAACATTCCGTTCGAGATTTTCTGCATATGAGCACTTACCGGTTCATTTTCCAGATGAAACAGAAAGTCCTCATACTTTTCAAATACCTCAAGCCATCGATATACAACTTCGTGTTCATCTTCAGAGATTTTTGACTGCACGTGAATCAACATTCCCGGCTCAGTCTCTTCGATTTTTTTATCAACGACTGTTCCCATACGTTCATACTCTTCTACCCTGTTTTTATAAATGTGCTCGTAGGCTTCAAGAAAGAAAAATGACATCAGTTTCTCCTGTAAGAGATATTAAAAATAAATTTCTGTCCGGCGCTCGGAATTGTTTTCCGGTCTTTGTGGCACTTCCCAGTTGCGCCATCGAAACAAATCCAGACTTTTACTTCTATTTACCCTGCCTTTCATTTGAGGCGGTTACAACAGCTACTTGAGCCAGCTCTCTGATTCCATCCCAGTTTTTCTCATCAAGTAAACGCTCCGGCGCAAGCCATGACCCGCCCACACAAAGCACGTTTGATAAGGCAAGATAATCCACGATATTTTTCGGCGTCACATCTCCGGTGGGACAGAATCCGATATCAGCAAAGGGTTCAGCCATCGATTTGAGCATGGCTACACCGCCAGCCACTTCGGCTGGAAACAGTTTCAACAGTTTGAACCCATGCTCGCCAGCAGCAATCAGTTCGGACAGCGTCATTACCCCGGCAGTACCGGAATGCATGTCCCGGCTGCGGATTCGAGTAAGGCCGGCATCAGCCCACGCAGGGCGCAATAAACGAAATGCATTGTGCCACTATATCTAAAGGATTGGATGAATTCTGGTCTTAATCCTGGCTACACGACGAAACTGTTTTTAAGCTATGAACAGGGGCTCTTGAGTCCGGTTTTCGAAACCACCCAGATCAATTACCACCAGGTCAGCTTCCCGAAAGTATTCCGGCTGCTGGTGGCGATCGACCCCGACACAGAAAAAACCACCTCGTTTGGCAGCCTTGACACCCGACTCAGCGTCTTCAAACACAACACACTCGGGTACAGACAACCCCATACGTTGAGCGGCCGCCAGAAAGATATCCGGATTCGGTTTGCCATGTTTAACATCCGCTGCGGTTACCACTGCGGTAAAATCATCAAGTACTCCGATTGAATCGAGAATGATACGAGTGTTTTCGCTACTGGATGCTGCCGCCAGTAGAATGCCGCGCGCGCTAAGCGCCTTGATAAAGGGAATGGAGGTTGAAAAGGGTTGCAACTGTCCCTGGTTGATCATTTCCTGATAGTAGGCCTGTTTACGATTCCCGGCCTCGATTACAGCTTCCTCATCGAGATCGCCCATCACCCCGCGGACCCCATCGAGCCGTGGGCGACCATCTACCTTCTGTCGATAAATCCTTTTGTCAAAGGCGTAGCCGTTTTCCTCGAACAGCCGCTTCCAGGCGGTATAATGCAACGGTACACTATCCACCAATACCCCATCCAGGTCGAAAATGACGCCTTTGAAACTCATAATTGCATCCCTAAAATCTAAATTAAAGCGGTATCGTGACTTCCTGTCCTGATGGGATAGACAGGGTTTGGCCAGAGACCACAATCTCTTCGCTACAGGGCTGTTCACCAGATAGATAAAACACCGCATCTTCGGGACGGATGGTTACCGACAGAGTATTGCCACGCCATTTAAGCTTAAACCGCAGCGCTTCCCAACCTTCCGGCAGCCAGGGTTTAAAGGTCATTTGCCGGTTCATTACACGGAACCCACCAAAACCGAATACCACGCTCATCCAGGTCCCTCCCGTTGAAGCGGCATGAATTCCCCATTCGGTATTACCCTGATTGTCCACCAGATCAACCTCGGCTGAACGCAGAAAATACTGTACCGCTTTTTCCGTATCGCCCACTTCTATGCCCATAATGGAATGCATGCTTGGGCTGAGTGACGACTTGTGCAGCGTGCGCTGTTCATAATAGGTGTAGTTAACACGCTTGACCTCGTCATCGAACTCGTCGGGTAATACATACATGAGCATCACGACATCGGGCTGCTTGAGCAGGGTGGTCTCATCAGTGTTGAAATGATCGTAACCGGAAGGATAGGCCGGCATATTGTTGTCGTCCCAGTGAGTAATCGGGACTTCTTTACGCTGGAAATAACCTTCGAACTGCTCGATTAACTGTTTCTCCCGGTCGAAAGGGATAAATATCTTGTCAGCCATCTGGCCCCAGCGGGCGATTTCTTCATCGCTAAGATCTAACCCAGCCGAAATCCCGGTCAAGATCGTAGCGTGCTCCTGTTTTAACAGGTGATAAAGCTCGATGGCTTTCTGTAAATTCCAGCGTGCCATCCAGTTAGTAAAAACATTGTTGTCCACATGTTCGTGAAATTCATCCGGTCCGATCACCCGATTGAGTTCATAGCGGTCCTGGGTTTTATTGTATTCCAGTCGACTTTCCCAAAAACGGGCGGTGTTGAACAATATCTCGGCACCGTAATCGAAAAAGAATTGCCAGTCCTCTGTGGCGGTTAAATAAGTCACCACACCGTAGGCCACATCCGCCGTGATATGTATCTCTTCTTCACCGGTCCATATACGGTGTGCCCTGTCGGCGGTCCACTTCGGGGTGGTTTCCACTCCAGTGTCGGCCGCCTCCCAGGGGTATTGCGCGCCTTTAAAACCATTGGCTTTGGCGTTTTCCATAGCACCAGCCATGGTGTGATAACGGTATAACAGGAGCGCTCTGGCCGTTTCCGGCTGAGTGTAAATAAAGAACGGTAACATGAAGATCTCGGTATCCCAGAACACATGCCCCTTGTAGCCCTCACCAGAGAGTGTTTTGGCACCGATATTGACCTTCGGGTCGTGCTTGTTGGCGGTGATGAGGAGATGGTAGACATTGAATCGCAACGCATGCGTAGCGGCGGGCTCACCCGCTATGACGCAGTCGCAGTCCGCCCAAAGAGACTCCCAGTAATCCACATGATCCTGCAGGCGTGTCGTGAAACCCTGTTGCAGGCCGCTGCGTAATTCGTCCAGGCAGGACGACCGCAGTTTGTCACCAGCCACATCTCTGGATGTGTAAATAGAGACCAGCTTGTCCAGAGTGTAGGTGGTTCCCTGACTGGCGTTAAAGCTCAATAACTCGCTTACCCGCTCATACTCTATCTTCGTTCTGCGCTGTGCCGCCGCGCCCGTGACACTAAGTGCAGCGGCATAACCCAGATGATGACCAGTATCCATGGTTTCCATCTCCAGACAGACAGCATCGTCCTCCACGGTGTTGGCAATAGATTGCAGGTGTTTGCTCTTGGCCCACTTCTCCCACTTTACTTCGGGATGAAAATCCGGCACTTCTGCGTAACTGGGCATGCGGTCCAGATTAAAGCGTTCACCGTCAATAGCGCTCTCTACGACGATCTCGCCGTCGTAGTTCTCTGCTGTTACCTGGGCGTGAATACCGCACAGGTGCTGATTGCTGAAGCTGGCATAGCGCAGGCTTTCATAGCGGGTTCTTCTACCCTGGGCATCTTCGAAACGGGTCAGGCGATACAATAGCCCTGTACGTAAATCCAGGACTCGCCGATGTTCCAGAATCTTGCAGGTTTGCGGGTCCAGGCGTATACCCTCGACCCAGAGAGTCAAGGGTAGCCAACTGGGAGCATTGACCAAATCGATGACTGTAGAGTCGTGATGATCGAAGATCCCTGTCAGCAGGGTTCCCGAACGCTCTCCTTTGGTCCCCTCTTCCAGGCTGCCTCGGGTGCCCTGATAACCGTTGCCTACGGTAAAGATGGTTTCATAAAAATTGAGTTTCGCCATTTGCAAAGCGGATTCCTCCACCAGCCATTCCTGCGCACTGAGCTGTTCACTTAGGGCCACGTCAAACCTCTGAGTCTTGTTGAAGAAAAGATATTCTGAGCATTTTAGCGATAGGTTTTGGCAATTTGATGTTCGGTTTCTTCAAGATTTCTGTAGACAGCCAGCTCGGTACTGGTACAGCGTTGCGCACCCGCTGCGTTGCCGTAATAACAGGCCTGCACGTAGTCCTTCGTCTTCAAATAACCGAAAGCCAGGCCACCGGCAAACGAATCACCACAGCCGGTAGTATCGACCACTTCATCTACATGAATTCGCTTGACGAATTCTTCTCGCATCCGACCCTGTTCATCATTGAAATATACCGCGCAACCGTATTCGTCCAAGGTGACATACAGGGCCTTTACGCCATGATCCAGGCAATGGCGGGCAAACTTCGGCAGCACGTCGAGCGGGAGTTCACCTACTTTCTGGAGAGCCTCGGGATCATACTCAGGCGCAAACCAGCTAGCCCCCGCCTCTTCCAGATTCATTTTCAGGATATCGATGTGAGGTAGCCACAGGTCACGGTCGAGCCAAAACTTTAAGAACCGCTCGCCATGACGCGAGCAGCCATTGGTAGGGCCATGGGCGTCCAGGATCACCACCCCCTCGCTGTTCGACTTAATGTACTCCAACGTCGACAGGGAGACTTCAAAATCGGTTACCGGGACAAAAACGAAGGCATCACAATCGAGCAAGTCCTTGACGTCATCAGGCGTGATCGGATTCATGAATCCGACCTGGGTTTCCAGGCGCTTGTTTTGGTCCTCATATTTCAGCGTGATTACATCACCCTGATCGGCATCTGCAGTCACATGGCTGAGATCCATATGAGGAAACGGGGATAACAGACTCTGGACTGGCTCCAGATCGACTTTTAGTAAATGCACAACAGGCACGACTCGCGATCCCTTGCCCATCAGAGTCGACAGCACCACCGCCGTATACACCGCACAGCCATATTTATCGACCACCTCATTCTGATAGGTAGTAATATGATCTCTCGGAATAGGACCTAAAACCGCGACATTAAATGAAGTCGTCATGATACTTTCTCCTCCAACAACCCCCTAACAAGGGACAAAAATTCTGGCTAGTCGGTCATCCAACTGCCCACTTTTACTTTAACCTGGAAAACGCAAGTATCTTTGCACTACAGGCAGGAATCATCCCTCCAGGATCCGAGAGACACCGCTAAATTCATTTTGTACTGGAGCATTTGGTCATTTTTAGCTCTCTTTCGAACAGGTATATTACGAGCTTCAACAATCCGTGCCATTTAAATAATTATTTGGTTTATTCATACATGTATAAATATACAAAAACTAGTTAAATTCCCGACCCCTTCCGAGTTATAGTATGCACCTTTATACCAGTAAAGAGCACTTGCAATGACTCGAAGAGTCGACCCTTCACGCGACACACAGGCCCAGAAGGCTGCGTATCTGAGGGCCCAACACAGTATGTCTCAGGAGGAAATCGGGGGAGTCCTCGGCGGCATATCACAAGCCCATGTTTCGCGATTATTGAGCCGGGCTGAAGATTTGGGATGCCTGGTCACGAAACTTAGTTTCGTCGAACAAGGCATTCCAGAAGAGACCCTGCAGGAGATATATCAACTTCTGGAACCTCCTGCCCTTACCGAAGCGATCCTCAAGATAGGACAACAGAGCAGCCGTTGCGTACCACGCGCCAGGGTATTCGATAGTGGCACCAGTTCGCCCACCCCGGAAGCGGCGGAAATACGCCGAAAGCGGTTTGGACGGTCAGCCGCTGGTCGCCTGGCAGAATTAATACAGCAGTCCGAGATAGTCGGTGTAGCCTGGGGCAGGACCGTGAGTAATATCATCGACGGCCTGGTCGGTAAGCACCTTGTTTCGCGTGAACGACATCCCATTCAATTCGTACCGACTTGCGCCGAACTGCTGGGACTGGCTATGCCCGAATACTCGTCTACGCGCCTGACGGACCGCCTAATCGACCTGGTTAATAATGGCAAAGGTGAGCGGCTGTCACTGTCCGGTGTTCCTGCTTATATTCCAAGACGTTATAAGAAAGAACAGGCTGCCGCGGTGCGCCAATACGTTTACG
>Ga0255049_10000607_pt1 | contig 21816 bp, 16 predicted proteins | sample JV7_2_3_MG_FD_183615 | JGI IMG/M metagenome (GOLD analysis project Ga0255049, IMG submission 183615) | Seawater microbial communities from Jervis Inlet, British Columbia, Canada - JV7_2_3 | ecosystem: Environmental > Aquatic > Marine > Inlet | place: Canada: British Columbia | collected 2016-10-06
CGTCAATTCTCGGCGCCAAGATCGGCCGCCCCGATGTGCCCGCGATCGGCTTCGCCGGCGATGGCGCTTTCGGCATCGCGATGAACGAAATGACTGCCTGCGGTCGCAACGACTGGCCGGCGATTACAATGATCATCTTCCGCAATTACCAGTGGGGTGCTGAAAAGCGCAATACTACGCTTTGGTACGACGATAATTTCGTCGGCACCGAACTCAACGTTGGCGTCGAGTACGCGAAGGTTGCCGAGGCCTGCGGCGTCAAAGGGGTCAAGGCAGAAACCATGGAAGGCCTCACCGAGGCGCTGCAAACCGCGGTTAAGGACCAGATGGAAGACAATGTCACCACGTTTATCGAAGTCGTTCTGAACCAGGAACTGGGCGAGCCCTTCCGACGCGACGCGATGAAGGCGCCGGTTGCAGTGGCCGGCATCGATCCCGCCGACATGCGACCCCAGCAGGGCAGCTAAAACAGGGTTTTGTCGCCACGGTCGTCATCCCGGCAATTCGTCGTCATCCCGGCCTCCGAGCCGATACGTCGGACCGCGGGATCCATTACTTGGAACCCGCGAAAAGCAAGCCGGGGAGCCCTTTGGGCTCTCCGGTTTAGTTTAAGAGGAGGCTGCTTAATGGATTGCGGCGGTCCGCCGATGCGGTCAAGCCCGCAATGACGGAGGTTATTTGCGGTCGCCGATGTCGTCGGATGCGCCTGACGAGGAATTGCCGTCGAAGGTTTTGTTCAGGTCCTGTTCGGTATCTGACAGTTCGGCGTCGATGATTTCGTTAATGACTTCGACGCGTTCGATCGCGGGTACCTCGGGCTTGTCGCTGGTGTAATCAACGATGCGCGGCGTTATCAACACCACGATCTCGGTGCTGACGATGCTCTTCGATCGATTCGAAAACAACCCGCCGATAATAGGCACATCGCCCAATCCGGGAATCCCTTCACGGGTATTATTGATCTGGTTCTGAATCAGGCCACCGAGAAATACGGTTTTACCGTCAGGCACCAGCATGCGTGTCGATACCTGCGTGGTGGCTTTAGAAGGAATGCCGTCGTCGGAGACGACGCCGGTACTGACCTCGGGAAAAATATCGAGCATGATGCGGCCGCGTCGATCGACTGTCGGCGTTACCTTCAGAATCACACCCGACTCGAGAAATTCGATACTCTCGGTGGTAACACTGTTGATCGTCGTCGTGACCCTGTAACCAATTTCCGTTCCGACCACCGTTTCCGCTTCGAGCCCTTCCATCGCGAGCAGCTTCGGTGTCGAAATCGTGCGCAGGCGCCCGCGCGCTTTCAAGGCATTCAGCACCAGTTCCACGTTGCTGTTGGTGTACTGCGCAAACAGTCCTGCTGAATTGGGGTTGGCCAGTCCCTGGGTACCGAGACTGCCGGTGCCGTCGGAGCTATCGAACAGCTTGGCCCAGTCAAGTCCGTAAGACTGGTTGTTGGTGAGCGAGATCTCGAGGATTTTGGCCTCGATCATGATCTGTTTCGGCTCGCGATCGACTTCGTCGAGTAACGCTTCGATCCGATCCAGAAATGGCGGCAGGTCCTCGATCACGAGCATATTGTTTTCCGCCAAGGCCTTGATGTTGCCTAACTCGGAAATGTATTCCTGCAGGATGGTTTCGACCTCGCCGGTCGAGGCATACTGTATCTTGAAGGCGCGTACTTCGAGAGTGTCGCTTTGCCGCAGCTTGCCGGCATCATCGCGTTCGATAACAAAAAAACTGTTGTTACGTTGCTCGACCACGAAGCCGGCAGATTCGGCGATCAACTTTACCGCCTCGGCCGTGTCCATGTCATAAAGATTGACCGAGACATCACCGCTGACGCCGTCGGCAACAAAGATGTTCATGCGTTGCTCGCGCGACAGCATTTGCATGACCTCGCGGATATCAAGCTCTTCAATGGAAAGCGAAATCTTGCCAGCGTAGATGGCAGGAGATGAAACCAGCAGGGAAAGCAAGATAGCCAGCTTTAACAAACTGGAAGTCGCGACAGCGGTAATTTTTGATATCAATTTCATACCTGTCCCGGGCACCTAGTTCGATTGTCTGTCTTTGATCGTGAAAGAAAACTTCTTGCCAGCGCGGGTGAATATTGCCTCACCTTCCCTGACCGCAATCAATTTCAGACCCTCTATCTTGTCACCGATGGCCAACAGCTCACCGTCCACAACCACCATCGGCGCGATTTCAGACACCATGGTTGCGGTCAGGTTGAGCTCTACTTGCTCGGGCGGCAATACGACGGTCTGTCTGACCGGAGGCGGTGGTGGCGCATTGAATATCTCGGGCCGGCTGAATGGATTATTGCTCAAGCTCAGGAGCCCGGAATCCGTGCCGAATGCTGGAGCAGTAGCGAGCGCCCACAGCACTAACAGGTAAGACCATAACCTAGGAGCCATACTTTTGCTCCATGCGATATGACACCAGCGTCAATGTCAGATCCAGCTTCGGATTTTTGATCGCATCGCGGTCATTTGGATTAATTTCAAACTTCTTGACCACGATATAACCCAACTCATCATTGACGATCTGCAACCATTCGAAGAAATCGTGATAGCGCGCATTCAACTTGACCTCGAACAGGCGCTCCCGAAAATTCTGCACCTGGTTGCCGCTGCCGGGCTGCACGCTCATGAGTTCGACATCGGTGGTCCAGGAAACCTTTTGCAGACGTCCGATGACAAAGGATTCCATCTGCTTGACCGGCAGTTGCGCCATATCGCCATGTAGCTGACGGGACAGACCCCGTACCTCGTTATCGATCTTTTGCAACTGGTTGTTGAGACTATCGTTGTTGCTGACCGCCCGTTTTAGCACCTGGTGGCTGGAATAGAGCTCCCGGTAGGTTTTGGCCTGTGGCAACAGCAGGTAAGTTACCTCGATCAGGGCAATCAACAGCACCACGCCAATCAACATCATGGCAACGACCCGCGGTTGTGCGTTTTCAAAAAAATCCTGCATTAGCTACTCCCGTACCTGGCCGAAACTACGATATCGAGACTGAAATCGACCAGCTTGATTCGATTGACTTCAGTCTGACGCGAACTAACGATGCGCACATTCTCGATCTCCGGCTGCTGCGTCAGGTTTAATACAAACTTCGACATCGCGACGTGGTCCAGGGCCTGGCCCTGAATCGTCATCTTGGTCTCGATCTTCCAGGTTTCTTCCTGGTTGTTCCTGTTATCGGCAGCAATCACGATAAAGTAACCCGTATTGACCTCGTCCCGGGCATCACCTACCGGCGTGCCGGCGCGACGAAATTTCCAGTTGGTGAGCCAGACATCGGATCCAGGCAACGCGCGATCGATCATCAGCATCATCTGCTCGGCCGAGGCGCCACTGCGCAACCCGGTTAGCAGGTCCAGTTGTTGCTTCAGATCACTCTTTTGCTGGTTGAGTTGTTCCAGTTGTTTACGATTCGCGTTCGTGATTTCGCGCTGCGACTGGAAGTGCTGAATCTGCCCATCGATTTGTGCATTCGCCTCGCGTAGTAATACGAAGGCCGCCACAAACACTATCGTTAACAGGATGAGTGCGTAACCGGCTAATTTGAGCCAACGCATAAACAGCAGGCGCTTGCGCAGGTCTTCCGGAAACAGGTCTATTTCATTCATCCGCCACCAGGCCCCTTAGCGCCAGCCCCATCGCGATCGAAATTTCGGAGAAAAGTCCTTCCCAGGGAATACGGGTATCTTCATTTTCATCCTGAAACACATGGTTAAATTCGGTTTGACCATCGGGAGCGTCGAAATCCAGTAACGACAATAAGACCTGCTGCGCACCAGGCCACTGGGCTATACAGCCGAGCAGGCAAATGCGACTCACCGGCACGCCGTGGGTTTCGGAAGCGGTAAACACCAGTACCCGGTTGATTTCATTGATCAAATCCAGAAAGCAGGGTTTGACGATTTCGAGCAAGGTTGCCGAAATGTCGCTTTCTGCCTCGGCACCAATCGCAAGTGCCAGCGGTTGCCGGGCAAGGCCATGATCTGTAATCAGGGCGCGAGCCGATTCGACCGAGATATCAAGTTCACGCGCGATGTCGTCGAGCAGCATGGTTTCACCGAAGGGTACCACCTGATTGAACAACAACCGGCGTCCCGATATCACGGTCAGGTACGATTCGTCACCATAGGTGTTGATCATCAAAACGTTATCGGCGGCGTGCCCGGTATACAACGCGCTGACGATACGGCGCAACGCGGTCGGGGCGATATCGAGAGAATCCACTTCCAGGCCACAGCTGATCAGTGCATGCAACATCGAGTCCACGGCTTCGCGCTTAGCGACCGTGGCGACCACCATGTGCTCTTCGTCCGACGGATTGGAGCGTACCGGCACATAGTCGACAACGTAATCGTCGATCGAGCCCTCGATACGCTTGGATAACATTTTTACGACCTCGCCATCGACATCACTAACGTTCGACTTGTAAGTCAGCAGGATAATCTTGGCCTGTTCCCAGGGCATCAGTGCAGCAACCCGCTTGCCTTTGAAGTTTTTCTTTTTCAGTACCGGCCCGATCAGGCGCTTGAGTTTCTTTGGCTCGGCCAACAATGCGTCGCGACTGCCGGAAAAAGCGATCGTTTCCTTGGCAACGATCGAAAACAGCCCGTTCTCGAGCGGACGAATCTGGCACATGTGAATCTGGTTAGCGCTAATATCGAGCCCAATCAGCCCCGGTCCGGTCGATTTTGCCGGGGAAGGGTTCTTGCGTCTGAACTTTTGTAATATCGTCATTTTCCTGCGCGCGGGAAATTTCTCGGGTTTATATGAGGGTATCGGCCCGAAGCACAGAATATTGAAGGTTTTTTAGGCTCTAACCTGCGTCCTGGTCGAACCAGAAGTGCACCGAAAATCGACTATACCGCGACCTTTTGCTGCTTCGGGAAGAGCATGTTGACGACATCGTTCAATTGCTGGGCCACTTCGGTATTTATTGCCTCGCAGCCCGCGATATCGAGCCCGGTTGCATCCCAGGCATGGCGGTCAGCGCCCACCAAAACCTCGTCCAACGGCCGATTTTGTGCAAACGCGTTACCGAACAGGACAGCGACATGCAAAATCGCGCTATCGAGTAGATATTCTGCATCGGGATCCGGTTCCAGGTGGTTCTCGATCACCGTCACCAGGCTGTCAGGCAGTTTCCAGTTTTTCATCAGCACACTTGCCACCTTCACATGATCAAAACCAGCCACTTCCCGCTCTACCAGGTGCAGTGGTTTCCCGTCGGCGTCGGCCTCACGTTGTGCCTGTTGCGCCAGCACCGGTATCGACTGGTACATGATCAGGTGACCGATTCCACTCAGGAGACCGGCAACAAACATACGCTCACCGTCCATCAGGTTGCAGACGCCCGCCAGGTTACGTGCGGCAATCGCGCGATAAACGCTGCGCAGCCAGAATTGCTTGATATCGAGATACTCGCATTCGTAATCACCAAGCGCATCGGCGATCGATGTCGCCAGCACCAGGTCCTGGATCTGCTGTACGCCCAATATCGAAACCGCGTGGTTGACGGTATCAATTTTCGAGGCAAATCCGAAATAAGCGCTGTTAACGATCTGCAGCATACGCGCCGTCAAACCCGGGTCGTAGACGATCAACTGCGCCACATCCTGCATCGAGTAGTCGTGGCTATCGAGGATTTCCTTCAGTTTCCAGTAAATGTCCGGCAAGGAAATCAGGTTCGCCTGGACGCTGACCTTATCCCATTGATTACTCATATGAATACTTCCGGTTTCCGGTAATTAGTCATTAGATCGGCTTAAAGCCCTTTTTCATTAACTACTGTTAAAGATCAAATCCCTGACCTAGCCGGTCGCCTTGCTCGCGCTTTCCGGCATCTTCCACAAACTCTGGGTACTGATGAGCACGTCGTCGGGGTCCTGCAGCACGCTGATCACGATGTTTGGCGGTGTCGGATTGGCATCCTTGAGGCTTTTGGCCCGGTACAATGCGAGATCGGCCTGCTTGTAGAGCTGACGGTAGCTAACCTCGATATCGGGTGGCACGCTCGCAACCCCGATACTGAGACTCGCCTGCTGGATCAGGTCATACTTGCACCTGGCGTTTAGATCACAGAATTTTTTCAATCCCCGAATGGCAATGACCCTGGGATCGAGATCGGCGAAAATCACCGCGAATTCATCACCGCCCATGCGCACCAGGCTGCCGTTACCAGCCAACACGCTGTCAAAGGCCACGCCAATGTGTTTCAGGACCACGTCCCCGCTTTCATGCCCGCAATCGTCGTTGATCAGCTTGAAATCGTCGATGTCGAGCAGCATGAAATGGAACTGGTTTTGATTCTCGCGACACTGCTGCAGGTATTTCTCGAACTTAAGGTCGAAATAGCGCCGATTCCAGGCGCCGGTTAACGGATCGCGGTTAGACAACTCCGTGATCTGCTCGTGCGCAACCACCAGGTTATGCTGGGTCTCGACGTCGTGCTTGCGCAGCCTGACGTTGCGCACCACCAGCGACAGGCTGACCGCGCTCGCGCCCAGCATGATGAATTGCAAGGTCCACAGGCTCTGATCGGCAAAATTATAATTGGCGCCCTGCGTCGACAGCGTAAACATGGTGTAGATCAGCAAGGTAACCGCGAGCGCCTCGCCGAGGCCCCAGGACATCATCGGTATCACAATGAACAGCATCGCAACACTGGCAAACAACATCGGGTGAAATACATGCTGGTAGTGCGCGAGCAATATGAATGCACTGCCGGAAACCGCCAGCAATGTAACGCCGAGTAAATGCAATGCCTGGGGATCTCCGACCGTGCGCGCGGCAAACACCATGTTGAGCGATAACATCACCAGGATTGCGCAGGTGTAGAGATACATCGGATCGAGCGCGAACTTGACGTAGAGCGTGGCTTCGATCAGCAGAATCCCCATGGTCAGGACACTCATCGCCACTAGTCCCCTGCGCGCCTCCGCGACCGCTTTTTGGCGGGCGAAACGGGTCAGCTCGGGCGAATCGTAGCGGGTGCTCGACCACACCGAACGTAATTGCCTGGGCAGGTTTATTTTCATGTTATTTTTCCCAGTGGTTGCTCATACGGATGCTTACCATGCAGGTATCAAGTCATTAGATCGGCTAAAGGCGCGCTTTCTTTAATTATCAGGGGGATAACACCCACCAGCCAACCGGGTAAAAACGGCCACCCGTCGCGCCTTGTTCAGCGGCCCACTGCACCCGCGAACTGGTATCGACATTGGCGTGGATAGTGCCGAGGTCACTGCCGCCGGATTCGGCTTCGTGCAGGTCGAGGCCCCGATTGTTTATCGTCGAGCCAACCGCACGCACGAGCATGGCGTTTTCAGTGCCGGCGTTCTCATTGGCAAGCACGAACTGCGCGACCGAATCCGCCGGTACCCCGAAACTGGTTAGATCGACCGTCTCCCAGTTCATCAGCGTTGAAACCTGGCCATGAGCGCCGCCATGTTCGGTATAGGTACCCGGCGGGGTGCTCCAGTAACCGACCACGTGGAAGTCGATATCGGATTTATCCTCGGCGAAGACTTCGGCCTCGGCGTTGCTGTCGGTGACGACCATCATCGAAAGCGCTTCGACCCCGCCCGCCTCGGGCTCGTGCAAATCGAAGCGACGCTGCTGACTGGAATCCGTTGCGCGCACCCCGGCCAGCCGCTCGGCCGAGCCATCGGTGTTCTGCATCACGACCTCGACAACCTGGTTAGCGCTCGCGCCATTGTCGCCGAAATCGTACACCGACCAGATACCCGAATCGTCGGCGCTGAAGTCATCGAAAAGTTCGACATAGTTTGCCCCGACCCAGTAGCCGAGCAGGATGAAGCTGACATCGGCGGTATTATCCGAGTAGTGCTGAATCTGGCTGCTCGCGTCGGCCTGGACGTGCAGGGTCACGGTATCGACGCCGCCGCCCTCGGCTTCGTGCAACCGGAATCTGCGGTCGAGGGTCGAGCCGACCGCGCGCACCCCACCCCAGCGCTCGGCGCCGGTACGCGAGTTGGTAATCGCGACTTCGACCACCGCGCCGGCCGGCACGCCGTAGCCGCTCAAGTCGACCGTTTGCCAGGTATCGGCATTCGTCGCCGACCAGGGCTGATACGTTTCGTTATAGGCAGTCGGTCCCGACAGGCCGCCCTCGTCGAACAGGTCGGTGACTTCGCTGTCGCCGAGTACGCGATCATAGATGCGCACGTCGTCGAGCAGTCCAGACCAGTATTCGCCGAATTCGCTGCGCCCGAGAGTCAGGTCGTCGCCGTTGACTAGCGGGCTTTTGCTTGCCGTGCTGGTATGAACCAGCGACCCATTGAGATAAATCCGGCCTTCGCGGATGATGTCATCGTAGGTGGCCACCACGTGATACCACTGGTCGGTTACGAGATCGGCGCTCGCAGTGCTGAATTCGACCCAGCCCGTATTGTAGTAACCCAGGCTAACTTCGTCACCGTTGGTCCCAAGATAATAATTGACTTCGTTGCCAGAGGCCCCTTTATTAACCATGACCTGCCAACCGCTCAAGGCCGACGGCCTGATCCAGGCGCTGATCGAAAACGTCGTCAACGACAGGTTGTTGTCGTGCGGCACGTTGACGTAATCGTTGCCGCCGTCGAATTCCAGCCCGCCATCGAGTACGCCGGACGTTGGTGTGGGGCCGTTGGTCCAGGTACCGTCGTGACCACCCTCGGAATCGACCGCCGTGGGCCCGGTCGTCTCGTCGAGCTTCCAGTGCGCCAGCGGTCCGGGCAGGGTCGCAATTTCGGCAATTTCGGCGGCGCTGAGCCGACGGTCGTATATCCGCGCATCGTCGATGACGCCGTCGAAGGTATGCGTCGTGCCACCGGCATAGTTACCCAGGCGCAGGTTGATCGCGGCATCGGAGCGGTAATTGCCCGACGGCGAATCGGTTTCGATGACGGTAACCGGGTTGCCGTTTATGTAAATTGCCGGATCGTTGCCCGCCGAACTCGAATCGTAGGCAATCGCGATATGCTGCCAGTTGCCGAGGCTGATCGACGCGTTTGGAATACGCCACCAGCCGCGTCCACCGGTAAAGCCGTGACCGAAATTGATGACGCCGCCATTGTCGACGTTCATGCGAATCACCCAGCCATCCCCGGTGGAAGACGGCGAACTCGATTTGTCGAAAATCCGCCCGTAACCGTTTTCGCCCCAGCCGGCCGGGTTGATCCAGGCCATCGCCGTCGCCCCGCCATCGAATATATCATCGAGTTCCGCGTCCGAGGTCAGGTCGACATAATCGTCGACGCCATCAAATTCCAGCGCCCCCTGTAACAGGCCGGATCTCCAGACCGGGCTATTCTGCAGCGTGCCGTCGTGCCCGCCCACGGAATCGACCGCGGTAGCGCCGCTGGTTTCGTCGAGCTTCCAGTGCGCCCACGGGGTTAGATCCAGTTCGGCGCCACCGGCCCATTCCAGCGCGCGCAGGGTAATCGTCAGCCCGTCCGCATTGAGCGTGTTGAAATCGAAGGAACCGCCGCCCCATGGCAGGTGGGCACGTCGTCCCGCAGCCGTGCCGCCGCCCTCCAGCCCCGCACCCAGGTCCAGGATGAGCAGGGTTGCGTTACTGCTCGAGGGCTGTTCGCCGAGAACCTGTACGCCCGGACCCATAGACCCCGTGGCCACCGCCAGTGCCTGTGCCGGAGCGGCCACGGCAAGCGAGCCGATGCTGAAAGGAGTCGTGATGTAATGGCTATTGTCGGTAATGTCGATGCTGCTACTGGTGTAGGTGCCGTTGGTGGCGGAAAATCCAAACTCGTCGCTAAGCGCGCGATCCTCGTTGACCACGCCGATAGCGGCGTTCTTCAACTTGGTATTCACATCGGACGAAACCACCTCCTCCGAGATGTAGGCCACGTCCGCGGTTGCCACGGCGGCATCGAAATTCGCCTGCGACTCGGTCGCAGCGATCGGGGTTACCGCGTAACCCCAGGATTCGAAGGTTGCCTTGCGGGCCAGCTCCTGGCCGGTGAGACTGGCGGGATCGACCCGCACCACCATCAGCAGATTACCGATGCTGACAATATCGCCGCCGATGCCCCATTCGATCGCGCGCTGTACGATCAGGCGCCCATTATTGTTCAACTGCGTCCAGTTGAAACCCGAGGCGAAGTGTTGGCCGAGCGGCAGGGTCACGCGACGACCGGCAGCCGTACCACTGATGGTCTGTGCGCCCTTATCGGTTGCCGTCAAGCTGACTTCACCGCCGTATTCACCCAGTGTCTGCAGGCCGACAGCGAGCGCTGGGTCGGCCGTCAGGATTTCCATGTCGGCGTGGTAAATCGACAGGGGTCCGAGCGGGAATATCGAGGAGATGAAATGGCTGTTATCAACGATGTCTATGCTGGAACCGACATGCTCGGTATCGCCACCGGCCAGGCGCAGATCATCGTAGAGCTTGGGTTCCTCGTTGACCACACCGATCGAGAGATTGGCGAGATTGGCACTAACGTCGCCGGAGATGACCGTCTCGGAGACATAAGCCAGGTCGTAATTGCTCCAGTTGATGCCCGAGCTATTCCCGTCCTGGTAAAAATCGACCTCGTAACCCCAGGATTCGATGATTTCGATTTTCAGTTGATCGTAGGGATCTGGCGAACTATCGTCGCCGATCAACGCTATTCTGCCCGCGCCCCTCGGCGTCATGCAGACTTCGCCGCAGGGGCAGCTGTAGCTGATATTGAGGCGCGGGTGGCGACCTGGATCAGCATGATCACTGGTGTCGAAACGTTCGCCGAAGGTACCCGGTTCCTCGGTGCGCAGAACAACGCCATGATTCGAGTAACTACCGTTAACCCAGCCGCGCACCAGGCTGGTGATATCCCATTCGTAGCGTTGCGGACCGGCACCCGGGCCGGTCTTGCCGACCAGTGTCGTCGACACCGTGCCGGCATCGTAGTCGCCACCGGGATTATCCCAGGTGTTGGTACTGTCGCGGTCGTTCCAGGTGACCTCGTCCTCGACCCAGGCACTGGTGATGCGATGCGCGCTGACCGGCACATCGACATCGTTGCCGTCGCGGTGATAAACCGATAAATAGGCGCCGTCGATGCGGGCGCCGGCAGGTACGCGGTCGAGGTCGAACTTGAACAACGCCAACGCTGCGTTGGTCGCACCGGTCGCGATCCAGGTTTCGTCGTCGGTGCCGTAGTTGGTGTTCTTGTTCGCGGCCCAGATATAGGAATCGACTGCCTCGGCGGCGTCGGGCTGGTACTGCAACATGGTCCCGGGTTGCTGGTAGAGCGTGACGTCGTCACGAAAAATCGTACGCGTGATACCGTTTTTCAGCGTTGCCAAGGCTTTCAACTGCGCACGTGGCGACGGCGGCGTGCCGACAATGATCTCCAGGTAGGGTTTGGTGCCGGACTCACGGCTGGCGAATTCAGCGTGGGTGCCCTCGTTGGTCGAATTCAGCGCGATACCGAAATTGTCCTGACCGTTGATCCAGGCCTGCACCTGTCCGGTCAGGTTGGCCGAAACCCAGGCACCGGCCACCTGCGCGGGAATGCTGGTCAGGGGCGCCGCCTCGATCATGCCGCCCATGCTGTCCCAGGTGGCGCCGGCCTCGGTCCAGTCGGCGAGAACCCGGTGTATATCGACCGGACCCTCGGCGTGACCCTTGACCACGTAAAACCACGCGGTAGCCGACAGGATCGACGATTTGGCCGGCACCGCCGACAGGTCGAAGCGGTATAGCGGGCGTTCGACATTGCCGCTTTCGAGGCGAACGTGCAGCTTGACGTCGATGGAATGTTCCTTGCTGGGGTCATCGTTTCGAATCCAGCTGTCCTGGTCCACGCTTATCGTAACGGCGGTAGTGCTGCCGAGATCGGTGGTCAGGACGGTGGTGTATTTATCGTTGTCCAGCGGCTCGTCGGTCAGGTTGCCGTAGGGACCGCAGCCCTGTTGCCGGTTCATCCACAGGGCATGGTTCAAACCCGCCTCGACGACGTAGCGCGCCTGCTGTGCGTCGAGTTCGCTACCGGTAGTGTTGCTTTCGAGCGCGCTCTCAGTGTTCATTAGCAGCGCGATGGCCGCCACCAGCGTGATCACGACGATTACCGGCAGTAGAATATAGCCGGTTTGTTTTCCCGTGCGGTTCACAACCCACCCCCGACCCGTACCTGGGCTTGCAGGCTCACGGTTTCGCCGGTGAGCGGGCTGGTGAGTTCCAGAGTGAGCTCGATGACTTCGACCACGCTGCCGTTATCCAGACGCTCGACGCGAAACCGGGTCACGTTTTCGGCAATCACCGATTCGATAAAATCTCGCCCATCGACCGGACCGTCGGGCACGCTGATGCCATCGGTATCCCAGGGTGCCGGCATGCGTTCGACCAGGTTCCCAGCGCTCAGGTGATAGACAACCGGATCATAGGGATCGTCAAAAGTGTTGCCGTCTTCGTCATCGTCGTCGACGCTACCTTCATCGATGGCTCCGTCTGCGTCGTCATCGACACCGCAGATGCCAGCACAGCCATCGCCGTTACTGTCACTCGCCGTGTCCTCATCAATATTGTTATCACCATCATTATCGATGCCGTCGATCGGGTCTTCGTTGACATCAGCCAGGGTTTCGTCGTCGTCCCACCAAAAGGAGGGGAATTCATCCACCTGACCATTGCCGTTATCGTCGATGAGCATGATGCCAGGGAAGAAATCGTGGTTGTTATCGTTGGGTAAATCTTCGTCGATCAGGCCATCCTTATCATCGTCGGCATCGGGGTAACCATCGTTGTCCAGATCGACATAGGCTGGCAGCGTCACCGCGAGCACCGCGGTGGCCAATGTACTGTCACCGATCGGTGCGGAGGGCGGCACGGTCTGCTCGCGGATATTTTCCGGCCAGTTGGTGGCCGGTTTATCCCTGAATGGAAGTAACAACCGACGCGAATTGGCAACCGTGCGTAGCATGCGCTGCATCGCGAAGCGTGCATCGCGTGTGAGACTGTTGGTTTCCGAGACCGCATCCTGCGACTGCAGCGCCTGCCCGACCACACCGCTGAGACCGAGGACGATCAACGACGCGATCGCGAGGGTGATCATCAGCTCGACATAGGTGAAACCACACCAGCTGGTGTGCGACCCTGGATACGGACGGATTGGCGGAATGTTATTCAACGATCACGGTCTCCAGTGAACGCGGGCTGTCTTCGATCGTGACCCGTACCCACAGCAATCCTACGTCAGTGCCGGTGAACGGATCCTTATCGCCGTCGCCATCGTCGCCATCGTAGCGCGCCAGGAATACCAGTCGCCTGGACTCGGTACCCGCAGGGTCAGAAAAGGGTGCAGGTATTAATACTTTAGGGTCGGCAACCAGGTCGGCCTGCGCCAGCAGCTCGGTAAAAGGCAGGGCCAGGGTCTGTTCAAGCTTGGAAATCATTCGGTACTGGTTCTGCGCGAGCTGCATATGCACTCCGCTGCCCTGGATGCCGCTCTGCATCGCGTCGAGCGCCGGCACCAGCATGATCACAATCAGCAGGGTCGCGATCAGCAGTTCCATGTAAGAAAAACCGGCTTGCCGTTGTTTCATTGCACCGTCACCCGGCCCGTCAGCGGCGAGACCACGATATCGCGCTGGTTCTGTCCATCGCCGAGTTCGACGATTCCTTCCTCCAATCGGTAGACGCTACTACCGGATGCCATCACCCAGACCGGTACACCCTGGGGATCGAAGATCAGGCTGCGCCTGCGCCCGATGGTTATGTATTTAAAAATATCGCTGCTGTTGATAATCGACACGCCGGGCGCAAGGCTCATGGTATCGGCATCGAAGACGAAACTCTGCTTGTTGACCGGATGGTACGGAATCAGTTCGGTACTGACCGGGTTCGTGGTGATGTCATATTTTCTGACCGTGATAGTTTGCGTGGACTGGCTGATCGTAACGCCGTGATGTTCGCCGGTGCGTAACGCTTCGCTGTGCGCGAAGCGCAGCGCCTGCGCGATTTGATTCGCGGCGAGACCGAGTTTTTGCTGGTTGGAGGGAGCAGAATCGGGGATCACAACAAGCGCCATGATCCCCAGGATGAGTACAACGATAGAGAGTTCCAGCAGGCTGAAGCCAGCCTGCTGGTTATGTTTTATAACCTGGGGATAATCTCCGAGACGCACACTGGTTCAAACTAGCGTTGGTCGTAAGTTTCCGTACCCGGACCGGTACCATCGATGTCGGTGGTGTCATTGGCAATAAACTTGCCGACCAGGATATCGTACTTCCAGCCGCCATTGGCGCCATCTCCGGACATCAGCAGGTCGCCGGTATTAATGACTACGAGCGTGGCTACGTTGGTAATTGGGTTCGCCGGCAACGTGGCTTTCTTCAGATATGGACCGAACTTGAAATTGAGGTCTTTAACGCTACAGGCACCACCTTGGGCGTCGGTGTAGAGGCTCATCTGGTCGGCAAAGGCCAGCACGCCCTGTGCACCCGCACCACCGGTACCGGTGCCATCGGTGCCGGTACAAGCTACATCCACGGCGGTAAGTTCGCCGGGATATTCACCGTGTTGCTGTAAATACAGGTCTATCGCTGAGCGCACGTTACCCAGCGTTGTATCCAGCGACGCCAATTTGGCATCATCGGTTGATGAAGCGAACTGCGGCACCACGATGGCTGCCAACAGCGCCAGAATGATGACCACGATTAACAGTTCGACGAGCGTAAAACCCTGCTGGATTGCTTTGCGGATTGATTGCATTGTTCTCTTCCTTCTCAATTCGTAAATAACTAATTTCGAGTTTAGGTGCGATTTTTAAAATATTTTCTAAATTTATTAAAAACCTTAGATTCAATTAACATTTTTAACTAAATTTTCTCATCCGACCACCCGGGTCAACTTGAAAATCGGCAATATCAGCGAACTGACAATCAAGCCTACGACGCCTCCCATGATCAGCAACATTATCGGTTCGGCCAGTCGCGACAGGGTTTGCAGCTTGTTGGATAGCTCGCCTTCAAAGTAATCGGCCAGCCGGCTCATAACTTTAGGTAAATTTCCGGTTTCCTCGCCGGTGCTGATCATCTGTTCCACGATCGGTGGAATAAAGCTGGTATTTTGAAAGCCCACGGCGATGCCGGCGCCGGTTTCGACCTGGTTTTCGACCTGGCCGATAAATTCCTGGAACAGGCTGTTTTTGACGACGAACTTGCAGGCCTGCAGCGAATCCATCATGCCGACCCCGTTGCCGAGCGACATGCTCAACACCCGCATCGTGTTAACCAGGTAAAGCTGAACGAAAATGTTCCGCACCAGCGGGAAATTCAGCCTGGCCCAGTCGAGCTTGCGCATGCCATTTTCGGTCCTTGACCAAAACTTGAAACCACCCATAGATATGACTAACCCGATGGTTAGTTCGATCCAGTGATTTTTCAGCACATTACTACTCGCCATCAGGAACTTGGTGGTGGCCGGCAATTGGTCCTGGATTTGCGAAAATAGGTCGGCGAATTTCGGAAACACCACCACCAACACGAACACGACTACGGCTAATGCAAATACCAACAGAAATATCGGGTAAGACATGGCAGAGACCATGGTTTTGCGCAATTCCTCGCGCTTTTCATCCAGCGCCAGCAACTGCTGCAGCACTTCGTGCATGAAGCCGCCTTCTTCGGCCGCCGCCACCAGGTTGGTATAGGTGGTCGAGAAAACCTCGGGATGTTTGGCGAGTGTGGTCGAAAACTGCATCCCCTGACCGATATCGTCAATCAGCTGATCGAGCAGCTCGAGCATGGCCGGGTTATCGACCTGCTTCTTCATGGCCTGCAGGCTCGCTTGCAGCGGTGTACCGGTCTCCAGCAATAACGACATTTGCTCAGTGAAGAAACGGCGCTCATTGTCACCAATCGCCCTCTTGAACTGAAATTTTGGCAACGACGCCGATACAGGGGTCGAAACCGGCGCCACGGCGGCGGTCTGCCGGGTATTAATTGCCATGTGTTAATCCGCTCATCAACTGTTGACCGCGCGCCAGATTTCTTCGATCGTCGTTTTGCCTTCGCGCACGCGATCGATGCCGTCATCAAACAGCAGCTTGACTTCATGCTGATTGAGATAATCCGTTAAATCATCGCGCGACGCGTTGGCGATGATTAAGCGTTGCAGCTCGGGATTGGTTTCAATGATTTCGTGGATACCCATGCGCCCGCGGTAACCGGCATCGTAGCATTCAGCACAACCGCGACCTTTCGACAGGCGCACCTTGCCCTGGTCCTGCCAGCCGTATTTCTCGATCATCTCGGGGCTGGCGAGAAACTCGGTCTTGCAATTGGGACAAATCGAACGCACCAGTCGCTGCGCGACCACGCCGATCAAGGCCGAGGACAGCAGGTAGGGTTCGACTCCCATGTCGATCATGCGTGTGACCGCGCCGATGCTGTCGTTAGTGTGCAGCGTGGACAACACCAGGTGCCCGGTCAACGCAGCCTGCACCGCGATTTCAGCAGTTTCACGTTCCCGTATTTCACCGACCATGACCACGTCCGGGTCCTGGCGCAGCACGTGCTTGAGCATCTTGGCGAAGCTCAGTCCGATGTTTTCGCGCACCGGGTTCTGGTTGACGATATCGAGCTGGTATTCGACCGGATCCTCGATAGTGACGATGTTTTTCTCGAGACTGTTGAGATAGTTAATCGCCGAGTACAGGCTCGTGGTTTTTCCGCTACCGGTTGGTCCAGTGACCAGGATCAGGCCGTAACTGCGGTCCAGCAGACGCTTGTAGGTGACGACATTGGGCTCCTGCATGCCAAGCTTGTCGATATCGAGGATCGACTGGTTCTTGTCGAGTACCCGCAGTACCACTTTTTCCCCGTGCAGTCCGGGCAGCGAGCTGAAACGCAGGTCGACCGAGCGCCCCTGGGTGTGCACCTGGATGCGGCCATCCTGCGGCATGCGGCGTTCGGCGATATCGAGATTGGCCATGACCTTGAGACGCGATACCAGCGCAGGGTGCAAATCGATGCGCGGCGTCATGACTTCGTACAGCAGGCCGTCGATGCGAAACCGCACCCGGCATTTCTTTTGCGAGGCTTCGATATGGATATCACTGACCTTGTCGTGCACCGCGCGCTGAATAATCGAGTTGACCATGTTGATGACAGGGCTGCCTGCCGCCATCTCATCGATCCCGGTGTAGTCATCGGGGGGTGCGTTATCGATAAACTCGAAATCGTCATCGAGATCCTCGAGAATATCAGCGTCGTAGATATTGTCGGAACCGGCTTCATTCAGGGTCTTGATGATGTCGCTTTTGCGCACCAATACCGGGCGGATCTTGCAGTCCAGTTTCTCTTCGATTTCGCTGAAGCTGGCGATCGCCTGCGGATCGGAGGTTGCCAGCGTCAGTTCCCCGTGCACCAGGAACATCGGAACCACCTTGAGCCGCCGCGAGACCTCGAGATCGAGTTGGGTAAATACATCATGGTCAACCAGACCCTGGCGCATGACGATGTGCGGAATTCCAAGCTGTTCCCCGAGCGCGGTCAGAAAAACCTCTTCGCTGACCCAACCCTTGCTGACAATAATCTCCCCAATGCGCTTGCCGCTTTTCTTCTGCAGCTGGATCGCCTCTTCGACTTTTTCCTTGGTTAGCAATCCCTTGTTAACCAGCAGGTCACCCATGCGGATGCCTTCGCTGCTGGTTGTTTTGGGCCTGGCCACCTCGGGTTTGTCGATATTGAAGCTGTTGACGATGTCGATGACCTGGTCGAGCCCGGTAACGAGGAATATGTCACGAATCAGCGGCTTGGCATTGGTGATTTTCAGCCAACCACCGACCCGGGCAAGTTCCTGGCGCAGGTTAAACAGGGTTTCGAGGGCACGGCTGTCGACCAGCGAGACACTCACCATGTCGATGATCAGCTGAACTTCCTGGCTGGCGATGCATTCCTCGACCGTGGCGCTTAATGCGTCGAGTAATTCGGAATCGTCAAGATTTCCGCGCGGAAACAGGTGGGTCATGGCACCGACGCGGTTTTTGGTGACCGTCCCCGGACTCAGTCCCTCTTCAATACTGACTGCAGTTGCGTCGGACACGACTGGCTACGCCGATTTCGATTTCGTGCTCGGCAGGCTGGATAGAATTTCGACTAACGGAGCGGGCCTACCGAGACCATAACCCTGTCCATAATCGACACCGATTTCGGTGAGTTTTTGGCTGATTGCATCGTTTTCGACGAATTCAGCAACCGTTTTCAACTGCATTGCGTGGCCCACCTGGTTGATCGCCGCAACCATACTCTCGCACACCGGGTCGGTGCAGATATCGGTGACAAAGCTGCCATCGATTTTCAGGTAATTGACCTTCAGGTTTTTGAGATAGGCAAACGAACTCAGGCCCGTGCCAAAATCGTCGAGCGAAAATTGACAACCGTAAGCGCTAACCTGGTCGATAAAAAAACGGGCATCGTCAATATTCGCTATCGCGGCGGACTCGGTAATTTCGAAGCAGATATCGCGTGCGTCGAGCTGATGTTGCTCGAGTTTATTGCTGATATAAGCGGCAAAACCAACCGGATCATTCAGCGACTGGCCCGACAGGTTGATCGAGACCTGACAGGCCTGTCCGGAATTCTGTTTATGTTCGGCTAGCTCGTTGAAAGTCTTGCCAATGACCCAGTAATCAATACTCGACATCAGGTAAAAGCTCTCCGCGGCGGGCAAAAACTTACCCGGTGGAATCACGCTGCCATCATCATCCTGCATGCGCACCAGTATTTCGTAATGCGATTTACCAGCTTTAGTCTTCAACGGCTTGATCAACTGGGCAAACAATATCAGCTGGTCGTCGCGTAGCGCGGACTGAATTTGTCCAACCCAGCGAATCTGCTCCTTGCGTTCGAGCAGATTACTGTCTTCCAGGTCCAGCACATGGATGGTGTTACGACCGCGTTCCTTGCTCACGTTGCGCGCGGTTTCGGCAGCACTCATGAGGCTGGTTACCGATTGCGCCTCGGCAGTGATCGGCGCGATGCCGATACTGATACTGACTTCGTGCGCCTTGCCTTCCCACTCGAAATCGATCGAAGAAACGGCATAAGAAATTTTCTTCATGACGATCTGGGCCGTGGGCAGATCACAATTTTCCAGCAACACGCCAAACTTGTCACTGCCGATGCGCGCCACCACGTCACGCGAACGCACCATGCCGGCGAGTTTCTGTCCCACCTGCTTGATCAATTGATCACCCGCGTCGCGCCCACTGATATCGTTGACGACCGCTAGGCGATCGATGTCGACGTTGGCAATGGCGTGATTAACGTCCGTACCCCAGGATTGCTTCAACAAATCCTTGATGATCAGTTCAAAACTGTTGCTGTTTTCAAGCCCGGTGAGCGGATCGAAGTGAGACTGGGCGATCTTGGAAGCCTTTTTCGACATCACGTCGAGCAGGTTGCGATCGCTGTTGGAGAAATCGACACTGAAATTCTGGCTCGCAATCGCGAGCAACCCGATGACCTGGTTTTCCGCGTTCACGACCGGGCTGACGACATGCTTGTAGGGCGTGTTCTGGGTGAAATGAAACTTTCGGGTATCTTCGACGTGATTGATAACGAGAGATTGCTGCTCCGTTTCAAGTAACGGGAAAACCGATTGACGCAGGTAGTCGAACAGCTTGTCGGACTCGAACAGCGGGTTATCGTTTTTGTATTTATGCATCGCGATATTCTTGCCCGCGATGTAAAGGAAAAGGATGTCGACATTGAGGAAACGCGAGGTATTCAGGACCAGCTGACGCAATAGCTCGCGACCGTGATAAATATTGAGTGCCTGATCCTCGGCTCTGTAGATCAGGTTGAGCTCTTCGTAGCGCCGGGTCAGCTCGTCGGTCATATGATTGAGCTCGTCTTCCTTGCTGGCTAGTGCCAGGCTTTGTTCGTAGTCGGCGAGTAGGAATTCATTCAGCAGGCCGATGTTTTCGTTAGCGGCTACCGCCTGTACCGTTTTATCGGTAGCCCCGAGATAGAGGCACAGAGTCAGGGCCACCTCGCCATGCTGATTTCGCAGGTTTGCCAGCTCCAGGTTGGAGTCATCTTCAACCGATACCAGCGCATTATCGCTGTCACCTTCTCTAAAACTCTTTAGTCGTGGCGCTATCGCATCAAGTTCGAGCCCTTTACTACTGTCCTGCCAGACGAAACAACCCTCATGATCGAATACGATCATGCCCTCGACTGCCGGGTCAAAACCTTTCAGCAGGGCGAGATAATTATCGAAATGTACACTGTTATTCGGCACGGCATGCATCAGGATACCCTCCAACTATCGGTCGCTCCGGCAAAGTAACCCTCGATTTTTTCCAACAGGTTGCGGATGCTGACCGGTTTTTCGAGAAACAGTAAATTGGGGATATCGCGGGACCACTCGCGGTGTTCGATTTCAGTGCGCGAGGTGAGCACGAAAATCAGGAATTTGCGCTTGGGCATATGCTGCGTTATATGACAACATAATTCTTCGCCGGTCATCAGCGGCATCTGGATATCGGTAATCAGGATATCAGGGTGTTCCCGTTCAAGCCGGGTCAGAGCTTCCTTGCCGTTGGCACAGGTTTCCACCGCATAGCCTTCTTTTTCGAGCGAGAGTCTCAGCACCCGTAGCACATGCGGTTCATCGTCTGCGATTAAAATTTTATTCATGACGCGGCATCCATAATCTGTGTCGAAACCTTCTCCAGCTGAATAACAAAGCGACTGCCCTTGCCGAGCTCACTGCTACAGGTCAGGTCACCGTGGTGCATCATCACGATCTGACGCGCCAACGACAGGCCCAGGCCATGTCCGGTCTGTTTTCTTATGTTGTCGTCCGTTGAGCGGAAAAATTTATTAAATATCTGCTTTACATCGCTCTCGGCGATGCCATAACCCTCATCGCTGACCACGATTTCGATGCTGTCTTCGTTTTCACTGGCGCTCATGCTGACTTTGCCGCCGGGTTTGCTGTACTTGATCGCATTGGTCAGCAGGTTATTGACCGCGATTCGAAATAAATCCTTATCGATGTAGACCATGCTCATTTCGCGCGGGATTTCGAGGTCGAATTCAAGGTCCTTGACACCCCTGGCCTTGGTGATATTGGTAAACGCATCTTCGAGGAAATCGTGCATGCGCACATGCTTGCGCTGCGCGACGACCCCACCGAGTTCGTACTGATTGATTGCGAGCAGGTTGTTGATCAAGGTCGACAGTCGTTCGACCTCGTCATGAATCACGTTCACCGCCTCGATGCGGTACTCTTCATTGTCGGAGCCCTCGGTCAACAGCGATTCGCTGTACATCGACAGCACGTTGAGCGGTGTTTTTAATTCATGGGAAATATGCGAGATAAATTCGTTCTGGCGCTGACGCATCTCGTGGCTCTCGGATACGTCGCGGATAACGACCAGGCGTCCCAGAATCTTGCTTTCATTGTTGGGTGTGAACAATGGGTAGACGCTGAACTGCAGCGATTTCTCACTGTTATCATCCAGCCTGACCAGAACCGTATCCTGGTTGGCCTGCAGGTTCGACTTGACGTCACCGAAAGTCAGCAGCGGGATGATCTGCGGGTCATTGCACCACTCGCGGGTTTTCTTGCCGAGCATCGCTTCGGCCTCAATCCCGATTAAACGTTCAACCTTGGCATTGGCATAACTGACTTCACCAGCTTCGTCGATAACCATGATGGCATCGGGAAAATTCTGCAAGATGGCGTCGACACGATTGTTCTTGTAGGTCAGCAGTTTGCTCGACATTGTCAAATCGTTGTGCTCCTGGTTTAACACTTCGATCCGGGTTTGG
>Ga0255049_10000610_pt1 | contig 21729 bp, 18 predicted proteins | sample JV7_2_3_MG_FD_183615 | JGI IMG/M metagenome (GOLD analysis project Ga0255049, IMG submission 183615) | Seawater microbial communities from Jervis Inlet, British Columbia, Canada - JV7_2_3 | ecosystem: Environmental > Aquatic > Marine > Inlet | place: Canada: British Columbia | collected 2016-10-06
GCTGTCAGAGCCGGCTCATCAATTTTCGCGTCGTGGCTGAGCGTCACCACGGCCGTGCGCGATGTCAGTGGCAGATCGTCCATGATTTCCTGTGGCCACCGGTTGATTATCTCAATGCCGGGAAAACGACCGGGCGTTGCGAACGCGGGCCGCGGGTCGATCAGTTGCACGTCGTAACCTGCGACGCGGGCCATCGGAATGAGTGCCTGTGCAATGTGGACGGCACCGACAACGAGCAGGCGAGGAGCGGGTGACAACGTCTGTACGAGATATCGTTTTCCCGCCGCCTCAACTGTTCGTGCGCCGTCGCGCCTGAACGCTGCCCGCGCTTCCTGCCGGACTTCTGCCGGGACTTCGTCCGCTCCGTCGGTGTCGTCATCGCCCTCGAGCAGAAACTGATCGGGCCCCGACAAGCTGCGCACGAGCACCGCCGGCCGGCTCGATTCCTGGGCTGCGACGAGTCGTTCGAGTAGATCTCGTTTCATTCGACGCGTTCCACGAAGATCTCGATCTGCCCGCCGCAGGCGAGCCCGACTTCCCAGGCTTCATCGTCGGTCACGCCGAACTCGAGTAGGCGTGACTGCCCGTTTTCGATCACTTCTTTCGCCGCATGGATGACTGCGCCCTCTACACAGCCGCCGGAGACGGAGCCCTCGAATGCGCCATCGGCAGCGATGACGAGATTGCTTCCAGGTGGGCGCGGCGAAGACCCCCAGGTCTGTACGACCGTCGCCAGCGCGACCGGCCTGCCTGCGTCATGCCAGGTCAACGCCGTGGTCAGGACGTCCTGCGGATCGAGTGGCTTCTGATCTGACGGGATCATTGTCATATCCTGAAATGATTACCAGTCGTTAACGTAGCAGATCCCATGCCGCAGCGGCACGCTCGTCTGGTATCTTTGGGGCTTGGGGGGCTGACTGGGCAGCTAGAGGAGAATGGCATGATTACAATGAAATACACGGCACTGGTTACGATTGCCGCGGTTCTCTATACATTCTATTTGAGCGCCCGCGTAGGCGGCGCGCGCGTTAAGCTGGGAGTCGCCGCGCCGGCCACGACCGGGCAACCGGACTTCGATAAGACGTTTCGTATTCATATGAACACGGTCGAACAACTCGTGTTGTTCGTTCCGGTGCTGTGGCTGGCCACGGCCGTCGTCGGGGATCTGTGGGCTGCTGAGATCGGTGCCGTCTGGATCGTCGGTCGGGTGATCTACACGGCGGGCTACAGCAAAGAGGCGGCTAAACGCGGCCCCGGATTTCTGCTCACCATACTGCCGACAGCGGTTTTGACGGTCATTGCGGTGTGGGGGGTCATACAGGCATTTATGGCTTAGTGTCATCAATAATTTAGACTGCTGATTCCACGTTTTATGGGGGAGTTGATCCGTCACAAGAAAGGGGAATAGAACGATGGACTTTGATCCGAAACTAACTCGAAGAGAGATCGTGAAATGGGGCTTGCTGTCCACGGGCGCGACCTTGAGTGCACCGGTGCTCGCGCAGAATCTCGGGCCCGGTAATCGCTTTGTCGGTGACGTGGGTGGCCACGATGCCGAGAAGCTCTATACCGGACATCCGGTCGTCGGAGGCGGACAGATGGAGATCCGTCTGAATCAGTCGATTTATACGGACGACCCGCACGAACTCGAAGTCGCGCAGCGATTAGAACCCTTTAATCCGCAGTCCTGGTACGACGAGTGGCGTCGTGTCGCCGATATAAACGAAGAGATAGCCGAAGGTTACTCGGAGCAGGGTTTGAAGGCTTCGGCCAATCAATTTTATCTGCGAGCATTTCGGTTCCATCGCGCCTCCATCGTTTATCAGGAAGACACGGATGACACCATGATGCCCGGCTACATGAAGATGCGGGAGATGTTCGACAAGGCATGGGACACGGATCCGCCGCCGATCGAACGAATCACCGTTAACGTCGACGGCAACGAACTCAACGGCTATTTCAGGAAGCCGGGTGGTCCGGTAGGGACACGTTATCCGACCGTGATCGCGTATTTGGGTGCTGACTCCATGGCAGAGAGCACTGTCCTGGGGAGCGGCTCATACACCTCCCGAGGCTTGGCAGTACTGGTTGTCGACTTACCCGGTCAAGGTGCGGCGAAGCGACTCCAGCACCTGTACATGCCGCCGGATACGGAACGGCTCGTGTCGGATCTGATCGATTATCTCGAGACGCGACCTGACGTCGACGCCGACCGCATCGGTCTTCGTGGAATCAGCATGGGCGGCTATTCGGCGCCGCGAGCGGCCAGCGGAGACAGCCGGATCAAGGCCGTCTGGACATCCGCCGGATCCCACGACGTGCTCCGCGATCTGTTCGAATACTATCCGCCGATACAGGACCGGGTACGATGGATCATTGGCGCGGAAGACCTTGCCGATGCCAGGCGAAAACTCGCCGACTACACGATGGAAGACGTCGCGCGGAACATCGAGTGCCCGATGTTGATCGGGTACGGACCAACGGACCGCATCATGGATCCGCAGGGCGCACTGCGCCTCTACGAGGCCGCGGTCAATTCCGATCGACAGATGTGGTCGGATGCCGGTCATCCTCACCACGATGAGAAGTCGGGTGGGCCTCAGGATTTGCGCTTGCCGACGGCCCAGGACTGGGCGGCCAAGACGCTCGGTGCCATCGCCTGACGTAGGAGACGGCTTGCTGTATTGTCTCGCGGCTGCCCAGGACACTTTTAGCAGGATCCTCAGGATTCAGGGAGAGCAGAGCCGATGAGATTTCAGACAAGATTACTTGCGACGGTATTGGCCGGCGGCTTGGCTTTAGTCGCGGTAGATGGTGCGCTTGCGCAGGCCGGCGGGCTTAAGCTCGTGCGTTATGGGGAACGCGGCGCCGAACAGCCGGGGTTGATTGACGCATCCGGTACGCTTCGCGATCTGTCGGGGCACATCGATGACATCACGCCGGATGTGCTGTCTCCAGAAGGGCTGGCGGAACTCGCCGCAATCGATCCTTCGAGTCTGCCCGAGGTCGATGGCGATCCGCGCCTGGGCGTGCCACTCACGGGCATCAGGCAGATCCCAGCGCTCGCACGCAACTTCCGGGCGCATGCAATCGAAGGGGACTTTGAGATCCCCGAAGAGCCGGTCCTGTTCTTCAAGGCCATCACGTCGTTGAACGGCCCCAACGACACGGTTGTGTTGCCCAAGAACTCGACGAACTCAGACTTCGAGGTTGAACTCGGCATCGTGATGGGATCGCAGGCCTCGTATGTCAGCACCGAGGATGCGATTAACTATGTCGCGGGATACACGCTCTGTGAAGATGTGACCGAGAGACACTATCAGCGGAATCTCGGCGGCGGCAACAGCAAAGGTAAGAGTGCGCATACGTTCACACCCTTGGGCCCGTGGCTGATTACGACCGACGGTATCGAGGATATCCAGAACCTGTCCATGTGGCTCGACCTCAACGGAGAGCGCATGATCGACAGCAATACGAGTTATATGCTCGCCGGCGCACTGGAGACCGTGAGCTATCTCAGCGCGTTCTTTACGCTGCTTCCGGGTGACGTCATCTGCAGTGGCACGCCTGAAGGTGTTGGTGCGGCGCGAACGCCGCCGGTTTATCTGCGGCCCGGTGATGTGATGACGTTAGGTATCGACGGACTGGGCGAACAACGGCACGAGGTGCGCGCCTACTCGCCGGAGGAACTGGCGGCACATGGCTATTAAAACGGACGGCACCTTTTAATGCTGTAGGCATGCTGACATTTTTCTATCGTCTTGCGCAGTGGCTCTATCGTTTCCGCGTTGTTCTTTGGATCGTCGGCGCGACGTCTACCGCGTTGTTCAGCGGCACATTATTTTTGTCGGATGGAACGCTCACTGCCGCCTATGCGCTTGTGTCGCTGACGTTGCTGCTCTGGGTGCTTTGGTTACTCGCCGTCGCTTACTGCTTCTTCGAGCCTGCACCGGTGCCGGACTCCGGCGCTCGACTCTGGACGAGAGCGAAAGTAAAGTTCCGGCGAGCGACAGTCTGGATCCTGGCGATCGTCATGAGCCTGTTCTTCGGTCTGGTCATTGTCATGACGACTCGCGCGATCGGTATCGTGCTGGCGGGCTAAGGGTAGAGGCTCGGCAATCGCTTGGCGCGATAGATATGCAGCCCGTACTCGGGTTCCTCCTCGAGAATCACTTCGAAGACCATCTCCGCGGGATCCGTATGGGTCAGTTCGAAGAGTCGCGCCCAGCGCTTGCGATCGGGAGAGTCCGAAGGAAGTCCGTCCGGCCCGGTTTCCCTGGCGCCGTCGGTCACGAGTATGTTGCCCGTGACGGGTAGCCAGTCGACATCACTTAGATAGCTCGAATAAAAAGCGTCCTCGCCGGAGCCGCCGTAACTCCACGGCTGCGAGACCTCCATCGCCGCATCGTCTACCGCGTACTCGACGGCACGACTGTAGCGATCCCGAAGGGCCGGCTGTTCCTGGAACGCGCTGGCGCGCGGCAGGCCATTGTCGAACAACACGATGCTACCGGTACCCGAAAACGACGAGCCGTGTTGATGGAATTGCCATTCGAGCTCACCGGTGGGTTGCAGTCGCTTCGAACTCCACGGTTCGTTCCAGTTGTCGGCGGTTCCCAGGAGCCAGATGAGATCGCCGGTTGCGAGGTCGACCTTTGCCAGAGTGTCCTGATGCCGTACCGACATGATGACGCTGTCGTCGGCCGGGTTGTACTCGAGTGCGTTGCTATGCGACCAGTCGCGTAGCGGTGCGTCAGTCATATCGCCATAGAGCGAATTGTAGAAGCCACCGGCCATCGAGTTGTAGCCGATGCGATGCGAATCGAGAATATCGAGGAGCTTGATTTGTCTGATGACGGTTCCGTCGCGGGCGAACTCGACGACGACGTCACCGACGACCGCAGCCCGCTCAGGTGGAGCCTCCGGGTCGGAATCGCTGGAAGGGAAGTCGTCAATCACGCGAAGCTCGGAACTCAGGCCGAGAAAGTTCCCGGACGGCAATTCGATCACCTCGTGATGAAAGCTGTCGATCGCTACCGGCGTACTGCCCGCCATGACTTCTTTCGGTGTGCCCGTCGCGTGCCACCGCTGCACGACGTTGCCGAGCAGATCGATCTCGGTCAGTCGCCACATCTCTCCTGCCGGGCTGTTCGTATAGAGAATGTTGCCGTTGCTCAGCTGTCGAATATCGTCGATCGAGTCGTCATCGTTCCGGTAAGACCAGACGATGTCGCCGCGATCGTCCATAATGACGATAAGTCCGAGCTTCTTTTCTCTGCCGTCATCTCCCCACCACTTGACGTTAAAAAGGTTGACGCCCGGCTCCATTCGCTCCGGGTCGCGTACGGTGACGCGGATTTCCGGAAGCTCCAGCGGTATGGGAGGGGCCTCGTAGACTATCGGATCTGAGCTGCTGCGATTTCCTGCCGCATCCTCGGTGATCGCCGTCACCGCATGCGAGAGCCCGAAACGCATACCGAGAACCATTGCCGAATGCGCGGTCTTCATTTCGTCGTCTGGTACGACATCCCACACTCTCTCGCCGTCGTCGATTCGTATCGTCAGGCGGGTCGGTTCATCGGTAGATAGTGTCAGTACGGCCGCCAACGGGGAGCGCGGGTTGGTATTCGCGAGCATCGCGTTGGAGATGATGGGCGGGGCGCTGTCGCCGCCGTCGGCCGCGACGGGTGGCGGCGACTCACAGCCGGCAAGCAAGCCCGTTGTGGCGGCAATTAGCCCGGCAGTTGTTACGATCGATAGGCGCATGTTCGTGAACCTCCTGATGAGCACAGTGGAGAGACACCCGTTGATTCGAGTTTCTTATGTCGGGTGACTGGGACTCTCGCCGAGCCAGTATAGCTCGCGAGATCTGGCTTCGGGCGATCCACAGGTTCAGGGGTCTCCATCACCGCCATCCAGGCCGCATGACTCAGCGGACGCGCCACAGTATGCTGGCGCAGCGATCCGGCTGGGAGAAACTATGCGATTCCTTACCCTCTTGTTCACTTCGCTGCTGCTCAATGCAGTCGCCGCTCAGGAGCCCATCCTAGGTTTTCCCGGCGACGCTGCGACTATCCAACGCGCGCTCGAGGCCGGCTACGATTCTGATCTGAGCGCGGAGGAAATGGACGGGTGGATGCAGCGGCTGTCAGCAAGGCCGCATCATGCGGGTTCCGTCGCAACCAAAGAACACGCTGATTTCCTGGCCGAGCTGATGGAGTCGTGGGGCTACGACGTCTCAGTCGAGGAATATGACATTCTGTTGCCGACGCCGAGAACCAGAGAGCTGGAACTCACGGCGCCCACGACTTTCACGGCAGCGTTGACAGAGATGCCCGTCGAGGGAGATCCCAGTACGTTGCAGTACGACGATCTGCTCGCGCCGTATAACGCCTTCTCGATCGATGGCGAAGTAGAAGGCGAACTCGTATTCGTCAACTACGGTGTGCCGGCGGACTACGACATGCTCGAACGCTATGGCATCGATGTCGAAGGCAAGATCGTTATCGTCAAATATGGCCAGTCCTGGCGTGGCATCAAACCGAAGCTTGCGGCTGAGAACGGCGCGATCGGTACGATTATTTATTCGGATCCCGCCGATGACGGCTATGCCGCCGGCGATGTGTATCCGGACGGAGCGTTCAAGAACGAGACTGCTGTGCAGCGCGGTTCCGTTATGGACATGCCGCTGTATCCGGGCGACATCCTGACGCCGGGTGTTGGTGCCACCGGCAATGTCGATCGTCTCGATATTCAGGATGCCCCGACGCTGACCCGTGTTCCGGTATTGCCGATCTCGTATCGCGATGCGCTACCGTTGCTGTCCGCGATCGGCGGCGCTGTCGTACCAGACGAATGGCGCGGGGCTCTGCCGATTACCTACCACCTGGGACCGGGCCCGGCACGCGCTCGTTTGAAACTGGAATTCAACTGGGACCGCATCACGATCTATGACGTGATCGCGCGCTTGGAAGGCAGCGAGTATCCGGACGAGTGGGTCCTGCGCGGTAATCATTACGACGCGTGGAATCATGGCGCCGCGGATCCGATCTCGGGATTGGTCGCGATGCTGGCGGAAGCAAAGGCGGTAGCCGCGCTGGCGAATTCGGGCCAACGGCCGGCACGAACAATCGTATACGCCGCATGGGATTCGGAAGAGCAGGGCCTGATCGGTTCCACCGAGTGGGCGGAACACCACGCGGCCGACCTGGATCGGCACGCGGTCGCCTATATCAACACGGATGGAAACTCGCGTGGGTTTCTCAACATTGCGGGAAGCCACACGTTGGAGCGGTTCTTCAATCAAATCGCTCGGGACGTTGTCGACCCGCAGACGGACGTGTCCCTGGCGGATCGGCGTCGGGCGCGAATGCAGGTTTCGGGTGACGAGACGCAGCGGCAGGAGGCTTCCGAACGTGACGATCTTCGAATCGCGGCACTCGGCTCGGGCTCCGACTACTCACCGTTTCTGCAGCACCTGGGTATCGCGTCGGCTCATCTGAGTTTCTCCGGCGAGGGGCCGGGCGGGAGTTACCACACGCTCTACGATACCTATGAGCACTACACGACCTTTCGGGATCCGGGGCTCGCTTACAGCGATGCGCTCGCCCGTGTCGCGGGGCGCGCGACGTTGAGACTCGCCAACGCGCGCATCCTGCCGTTCGAGTTCACCGGATTCACGGACACGATTGAACTGTATCTGTCCGAGCTCGAGGAGCTTGCCGATGAGATGCGAACAGGAACCGCGCGTGCGAATGCACTGATCGATGATGGCGTCTATGACATCGCACTGGATCCGACGAAACCGCTCGGACCTCCCGAAACGGAGTCACCGGTACCGCATTTCAACTTCGCGCCGCTAAGTAATGCTCTGCAGCACTTGCAGAGTGCGGCCGTGTCTTTCGAAAATGCGTTAACGAGTGGTGACGTTCGTGCGAATGAACTGGCGGAACTGAATGCGCTTCTCTATTCCAGTGAACGCTTGTTGACCAGGCAGGCAGGCCTGGAAGGTCGTCCGTGGTACAGGCATCATATCTACGCGCCTGGGTTCTATACGGGCTACGGCGTTAAGACGATTCCCGGAGTTCGTGAATCGATCGAACAGCGGAGCTTCGACGCCGTGGACTCGCAGATCGAGCTGGCGGCGAGTGTGCTGGGTGATATGGCTGAGCGTATCGAGATGGCGGCAGGTTACCTTGACCCGTGAGCCGGACGTATTGGGCGCTGAACTTGATCCTGGTGTGAGGCGGCGACAGCAGGAGGGATCTTCGTGAGAACAGTGCGTTGGGGATTAGCGACCAGGCTACTCGTCCGAGACTGGCGCGCGGGCGAGACGATGATCCTGGTCGTTGCGCTCCTGGTCGCGGTGGCCGCGATGAGCGCTGTAGGCCTGTTTACGAATCGCGTCAGGCAGGCGGTCACTCAGCAGGCGGGTGAGGTATTGGCATCGGACCTGCGTCTGGAGTCCGATTATCCGATCACCCCCGAGTACGAGCGACTGGCAGCCGAGCAGGAAATCCAGACAGCTCACGTCGTCAATTTCCGCAGCGTGGTTCTGGCGGGCGAAGCGAGTTCACTGGCTGATGTGCGTGGCGTAACGGAAGGTTATCCGTTGCGTGGAGAAGTCCGAATCGCGGATGAGCTCGCGGGGGCACCACGGGTCGCTGACGGCATTCCTCAGCCCGGAGAGGTGTGGGCGGAACCGAGTCTGCTTGCTCGGCTGGGAGCCCGGGTTGGCGACGACCTCGAGATCGGCAATCTGAGCCTGCGCGTGGCCCAGACACTCGAGTTCCGGCCGGACGAGGGCTGGCGCTTCATGGAGATCGCACCGACGGTCCTGCTCAATCTGAGCGATCTCGAGAACTCCGGTTTGATTCTGCCCGGAAGTATTATCGAGTACGAAATCCTGTTCGCCGGCAGTCAGAGCCGAGTAGCGGCGTTCCGAGACGAACTCGAACCGATGATCGGCCTTGATCAGGAACTGGACGATATTCGCGACGGCCGGCCCGAAGTGCGCCAATCGGTCGTTAGCGCCGAAAGATTTTTGATGCTCTCGGCACTCGTCAGTGTCCTGCTGGGCGGTGTGGCCGTGGCGATGGCAGCCCGCCGTTTTCTTGCGCGGCATCTGGACAGCGTCGCACTCATGAAGTGCGTCGGTGCACGGCACCGCGACGTGCTGCGCCTGATATTGACGCAACTTCTATTGCTTGCCCTGGCGGCGGGCCTGGTTGGCAGCGTTCTCGGCTATCTGACTCAGCATGGACTGACCCTGTTGCTCGACGATCTCGTCGAAGCACAGCTGCCTCCGCCGACATTTCAAGGCGCCATCATCGGGCCCATAACAGCGCTGACCGTCGCGCTGGGGTTCGCGCTGCCGCCGCTCTTACAACTGCGCAATGTGCCGCCGGCCCGCGTGTTACGTCATGATCTCGCGCCGCCGCCACTCGGTTACTCGGTGATCTACGGCGTGGCGGCCGCGGCCGTAACGACGATGTTGTACTGGTTATTCGGGGACTTCGAATTGATTGCCTACGTGTTGGGCGGCGCAGCATTGACGTTCGCAGTGCTCTACGGAGCCGGGCGTTTACTGGTGAAGGGCCTGCAGGGTTTTCGTGGCCGTGTGGGCGTTTCGTGGCGCTATGGGATCGCGAATGTTGCGCGACGCGGACGCGAGAGCAGCGTACAGGTCGTCGCTTTCGGTATCGGTCTGATGGTACTGCTGTTGCTGACGCTGGTCCGGACGGAACTCATGACGAGTTGGCAGGCGGCATTGCCGGAGGAAGCCCCCAACCACTTCATGATTAATATTCAGCCGGACGAGCGGACTGCCGTAGCCGGGATACTGGGTAATCACGGGATCGCTTCGCCGGACTTCACGCCACTGGTGCGGGCCCGGATCAGTCACGTCAACGGAATTCCGGTCAACGAGTATCCGGCGAAGGATCAGAGGGCGGAGCGCGAGTTGCGGGACGATCTTAATCTGACCTGGGCGGCAACGATGAATCCCGACAATGAGCTGATCGCCGGCAGGTGGTGGGAGGAGGGCGATACAACGCCGCAGGTCTCGATGGAGGAGGAGATCCTGGAGGAGATCGGTTTAGGACTGGGAGACCAGTTGACCTATGCGGTTGCGGGCGACAGCGTCACCGTGACCATCAGCAGCGTGCGGCGTATCAACTGGGACACGTTCAGCCCCAACTTCTTTATGGTTGTCAGCCCGAATGTGCTTGATAACTTCGGCCAGACTTTCGTCACGAGCTTCTTCGTTGAGCCCGAACAGCGTGCGGCGACAATAGAGCTGGCGCGGGAGCTGCCGAGCGTTTCGGTCATCGATATCGGCGCCGTAATGGACCAGGTCAGGCGCGCGATGGCGCGCGCGGCTATGGCCGTGCAGTACGTCTTTCTATTTACGTTTGCGGCAGGAATTACCGTTTTGCTTGCCGCCATTCAGTCGACTCGGGACGAGCGCATGTATGAGAGCGCGGTGCTGCGGACGCTGGGCGCCGGAAGGGGCGTCGTCCTGCAGGGTATTGCAGCGGAATTTATCGCCCTCGGTCTTCTTGCCGGAACGCTGGGCGCGTTCAGTGCCGGGCTAATCGGCTATTTTATGGCCGATAGACTCTTCGATCTCGACTACCTGCCCGGACCCACGCTATGGCTCGCCGGTCTGGTTGCCGGCGGGCTGGTCGTCGGTATCAGCGGGACGCTGGCCGCCCGCTCGGTCGTCAACGAGCCGCCGGTCTCGACTCTCCGCCGAATCTAGCCGGCTGAGGCTCTCTCAGTGCCAGTGACCGTGTTCGGGGGACCATACTTGTCCTGCCGGCGCGACACCTATCTCGATGTCGTCGAGCTGCGTCAGGATCAGAATGAGGCCTCCGAGCAGGCAGATGCCGACCGCCGTGATCGCAAGCCGCATCGATATCGACATTTTGTCGCCCTTATTCGCGCAGCAGCGTTTATATTTTTTGCCGCTGCCGCAAGGGCAGGGCGCGTTACGACCGACAGCTGACATAGGACATGAATCTCCAGAACTCGACGCTAGTCGACGAGCTGCAGACATTATAGTTGAACTTCTGAGCCTCATACGCAAGCCTTAGTCTGAGATCGCGACGAGGCCGTCGCTCCCACAATCCAGCTGCCCATTTTTGTGGGAGCGGCCGCCTGGCCGCGAATCGCAGTGAGTAGTTTCATATACGTCTGTACGTAATCATATAAGAGTGTATGATTACCGAATGGGCCTACGGCGAGCCGAAAAGAAAGGTAGTCAACGCGCTGAGGGCCGGAGCCCGCGAATCGCAAGGCGCCGGCGCCGAATGCGTGATGCGCTGTTAACTGCGGGAGCGCAGCAGTTTGCCAGCCGGGGCGTAGCTCGCGTTAGCGTCGAAGATCTGCTCGCCGAGGCCGATGTCTCTCGAGCGACTTTCTACGCGATGTTTTCTAGCAAATACAGCTTATTAGAGAACATTCTTAATCCAATATTCGATACTGCGACGACGGCGATTCTGGCGCTCGACGCCGAATCGGCGCGCGCCGGGCTCGCGGGCATTTTTAACACCTACCTGGCGTTGTGGCGCACCCATCGAGATGGGCTGTTGCTGATTACGACCGTGGATGCGACGACGTTTCGGCGCTTCGAGGCTCGCCATCGGGCGCTGAACGACGCGCTGTTCGCCGTGTTGACTAAGGCGGAGCGAGCCGATCTACTGCGGAATGGTAGCGCTGAGTACTCCCTGAAGGTCATCGCGCGGACCGCCATCCCGTTGCTGAAAGTCTATGACGGCCACGCGGCGGGCGAGGCCTTGTTTGGGGACGCGATGAACGCCCTGCTGATCCGGGCCGAGTAGTGGTCAATCAGGTCAGCCTTGTTGGACCAACCGCCCGACCGTATGAAATCTAATCAGTCGACCGGCCAGGACACCGGCAAGATTCTCGCCGTCTTGTTCACGGGCGTTCTGATGGCCGCTCTGGATATCGGCATTGTCGGTCCGGCCTTGCCGGCTATCCAGGCAAGCTTTGGCGCGGATGAGCGCGAGCTGTCCTGGGTCTTCGGCATCTACATCTTGTTCCAGCTCGTGGGCGCGCCGGTCATGGCGAAGCTCTCCGATCGGTACGGCCGCCGAGCGATCTATGTTGCTTGCGTAGGGGTCTTTGCGGCCGCATCGCTGCTTGTCGCCCTGGCGCCCGTGATGGCCGTGCTGTTGGCTGGCAGGGCGATCCAGGGTTTCTGTGCCGGGGGCATACTGCCTGTTGCGAGCGCTGTCATCGGCGACACCTTCCCGCCCGAACGTCGCGGCAGGGCGTTGGGCTTGATTGGCGCCGTTTTCGGCATCGCTTTTCTGCTTGGGCCCCTGTTGGGCGGGATTCTGCTGCGCTGGGGCTGGCAGTGGTTATTCCTGTTGAACCTGCCGCTCGCGGCCATTGTCTTGTGGCAGGCTGTCAAAGTCCTGCCGACCGCGCGCCAGCCGTCCGAGTCGCCTATCGACTGGCTCGGCATCGCTTTGTTGAGCATCATGCTGGCGGCTTTCGCCTGGTCGTTGAGCGTACTTGATGTCGGGTCGTTCGTTGCGAGCGCCACTTCGGCGCGAGTACTGCCTTTCCTACTGCTGGCCGTGCTCTGCGTGCCAGCGCTGTATTTCGCTCAGCGGCGGGCTGCGGATCCCGTGTTACACCCGCAGCTATTGCGCTCCATAGAGCTGCGGCTCGTCGGCATCATCGCGATGGGCACGGGTTTCTCGGAGGCTGGAATGGTATTTCTGCCGTCCCTTGCCATCGCTGCGTTCCAGGTGCCCGAGACGACCGCGAGTTTCATGATGGTGCCGCTTGTGTCCGCACTGATCATTGGTGCGCCGACGGCTGGGCGTCTGTCGGACAGATTTGGCCCTAAACGCGTCATTCAGACAGGACTCGTTCTCACGGTTCTCGGTCAACTGCTGTTCGGCTTCGCAACGCTAAGTTTTCCGAGCTTTCTTGGCGCGGGAGTGCTCGTCGGTTTCGGTCTGTCCGCGCTGATAGCGCCACTACGGTTCGTCGTAATCCGCGAGGTCAGCGAAACCCAACGTGGTGCGGGACAGGGACTATTGGTGACCTGCCTGGGGATCGGGAGATTGACGGGCGCCACGATGGTTGGGGGGGTTGCAGCTTCCAGCGCCGATCTGACGAGCGGTTATCAACGCGCCCTGCTACTCGTCGCGGGGCTGATGAGTGTCGCCGTGATCGTCAGCGCCGCCCTGAAGGGGCCACAGGCGACCGATCGTCCAGCGGAGGGCACCAGACACGCCCCGTGAAACAAACGTGGCGTCAGCCGGGTCATAGTGGCTGTCAGTCTGACTATCGTCGAGGAGCAGCGTCGTGCAAGAATTTGTTCAACAATACTACGGAGAAGTCCTCGAGCAGACCGGGGATCTGAAGACCAACGCCTGCTGCACGGTCGATGCTTCGCCCGAGCACGTGACCGCCGCGTTGGCGGAGATTCACGAAGAGGTCAGGGCTCGCTATTACGGCTGCGGTCTCGTCCTGCCGGAGGTTTTGGAGGGCGCTCGGATCCTTGATCTGGGTTGTGGCTCGGGGCGCGACTGCTATTTGTTATCGAAGCTGGTCGGCCCTGACGGCGAGATCGTCGGTGTGGATATGACGGAAGCACAGCTCGCGGTGGCACAACGCCATCGCGAGTATCACCGCGCTCGGTTCGGCTACCCGGAGCCCAATGTGCGGTTCCATCTTGGGCTCATCGAGAAGCTGGACGAGCTGCCCCTTGAGCCCGAGAGCTTCGATATCGTCGTATCTAACTGTGTCATCAATCTCAGCGAGGATAAGGCGGCCGTGCTGGCGGGTGCGTATCGTGCGCTGAAAACCGGCGGTGAGCTGTATTTCGCCGACGTCTATGCGGATCGTCGCGTGCCGCCTGAAGTGACGGACGATCCCGTGCTCTATGGCGAATGTCTGGGCGGTGCGCTCTACTGGAACGACTTCATCGAATTGGCGAAGCGGGCAGGCTTTCTCGATCCGCGCCTCGTCGCTGACCGGCCAATCGAGATCACGGACCCGAAAATCGAGGCCGCCGCGCAGGGGGTTCAGTTCTTTTCGGCGACCTATCGCCTGTTCAAGCTACCCGCTCTCGAGGCCGCCTGCGAAGATTACGACCAGACCGTGACGTATAACGGCAGCATCCCTTATCACCCCGAACGGTTTACGCTGGATAAACATCATGTGATCGAAGCGGGTCAGGTCTTTCCGGTATGCGGCAACACCTTCGACATGCTGCACGACAGCCGCTTCCGCACACACTTCGAATTTCACGGCCAGAAAAGCCGCCACCAGGGAGTTTTTCCGGGCTGCGGGACGACGCTGCCCTTCGATCAGAATGGCTCCTCCTCCACCGGTAGCTGTTGTTAGCGACGCTTTTTCCCTCAGAGACCAGGGTGCCGGGTTTATCTTTCGGGAAAATAAACCTGGCACCCTGGTTGTAATAGGGAGATTTTCGGCACGCATGAGGGCAGAATTACCCTCTCGGTCATTGGGGTTCCAGCATGCGCGAATTTTGGATTGCGCCGTCGATCCTGTCGGCGGATTTCGCACGTCTCGGCGAAGATGTCGATGCGGTCATTGCCGCGGGTGCGGACCTGATCCATTTCGATGTAATGGACAACCACTACGTCCCGAATCTGACGATGGGTCCGATGGTCTGCGAGGCCTTACAGCGCCACGGGGTTGCCGCGCCAATCGACGTCCATCTGATGGTCAAACCCGTCGACCGGATCATCTCCGACTTCGCGGCGGTCGGGGCGACTTACATCAGCTTCCATCCTGAGGCGAGCGAGCATACCTATCGGTCACTGCAGCTGATCCGCGATGTGGGCTGCAAGAGCGGCCTGGTATTCAACCCGGCGACGCCGCTGACGTGGCTTGAGCATGTGCTGCATAAAGTTGACATGGTATTGCTGATGTCCGTGAACCCAGGCTTTGGCGGCCAAGCGTTCATCGATACGACACTGGAGAAAATTACCCGCGCACGGGCTCTGATCGACGAGTCGGGGCTGGATGTGCGGCTGGAGGTTGACGGCGGCGTCAAAGTGGACAACATCGGCCGGATCGCCCAAGCTGGTGCGGATACGTTCGTTGCGGGATCGGCGATCTTCGGCAGCGATGATTACGCCACCACGCTCGCAGCGATGCGCAACGAGATCAGCGCTGCGCTCGACTGACCGAACGCCAACTTAGAAAAAACCTTTTTCTTTTCCGCGGTACCTGGACCACGACGAGGATTTTGCTATTCTCGCCCCCCCGAGAGCGCCTGGCCCAAGAATGGGTGAGGTGGATTCCGGCCCTAGTGAGAGAAAGCTGTGACCTGGACGGTACATAAATTTGGCGGGACGAGCCTGGCGGATGCGGCCTGTTTTAGACGGGTTGCAGACATCGTCGCGGGCCAGCCAGAGGGCAATCTTGCTGTCGTGGTTTCGGCAATCGGTGGCGTGACCGATCTGCTGCTCGGGCTCATCGACAAGGCCTCAAGCGACCAACCGGTTGAAGCCTCCATCGAGGAGCTGCGGTCTCGCTACGAGGCCATCGTGCGCGAGCTGCTCTCCACGGACCGGGCCAACGGCTTGATCGAGCAGTTCAACCAGGAGTTGGAGAATATCGGCAGCGTGTTAAAGGCGCTGTCGGTCGTGAAAGCCGCCTCTCACCGCAGCCGCGATCTCGTCGCGGGTTTCGGTGAGCTGTGGTCGGCGCGCTTACTGGCCGCGCTGCTCGATGAGAGCAACCGGCGGCGCGGGTCAGTCGCCTGCGTCGATGCCCGCGACGTGCTCGTCGTCGAGCGTGGCGAGATGGGCCCGATCGTTGCCTGGGAGCCGACGCGGGAGAACTGCAAGCAGGTCATTCCGGATGACTACGACGGCGTGGTCGTCGTGACGGGATTTATCGCGCGTAATCGAGAAGGGCTGCAGACGACGTTGGGCCGCAACGGCAGCGATTACTCGGCCTCGATATTCGGCGGCCTACTGGGCGCTACCGCCGTCCACATCTGGACCGACGTCGAAGGCGTGATGAGTGGCGATCCCCGGCGTGTGCCAGAGGCCCGAGTCATCGATCAGATTTCCTACAGCGAGGCCATGGAACTCGCTTACTTCGGGGCGAAGGTCATTCATCCGCAGACCATGGCGCCGGCCGTGGCCCACGACATTCCGATCCGCATTCGCGGTACGTTCAGCCCCGATAACGCGGGCACGGAGATTACGGCGACGCCTGGGCAGCAGGATGCTCTGGTTAAAGGCATCAGCGGTATCGATGGCGTCGCGCTCGTCAATCTGGAAGGCGCGGGCATGATTGGTGTGCCGGGAACGGCCGACCGGTTGTTCGGCGCGCTGCGCGAAGAGGGGATCTCCGTGACGTTGATCTCCCAAGGCAGCTCCGAGCACTCGATTTGTTTCGCCGTGCCGCAGGAGTCCTCCGATCACGTCAAGGCCGTCGTCGAAAAAGCGTTCGCCGTCGAACTCTCCCAGGGCCAGGTACAGAACGTCGAGGTGACCAAGGGCTGTGGCGTACTGGCGGTCGTCGGTGACGGGATGGCGGGGCTGCCTGGAGTTGCGGGCCGTTTTTTCAGAACACTCGGCAGCGCCGGCATCAATGTTCGTGCCATCGCCCAGGGTGCCTCCGAACGCAATATTTCCGCCGTCATCGATTCCAAAGACATGACCCGGGCCTTACGCGCCGTCCACGGCAGCTTTTACCTCTCGGCGAAGACTGTTTCGGTCGGGCTGATTGGGCCGGGTTCGGTCGGGAGTGCCCTGCTGGACCAGATGGCCGGGGAGGCGGACCGGCTACGGGAAAGCTTTAATCTCGATCTCCGCGTTCGCGCCGTCACGAGCTCGACGCGTGCGTTGTTAGCCGAACGACGGATCGACCTCGGTAATTGGCGCGAGGACCTCGCGTCGGGTTCGGGCGTCGATCTGGATCGGTTCGTCGATCACGTGCAGGCGGATCATCTTCCTCATGCCGTATTGATCGACTGCACGGCGGAAGACAGCATCGCGAGACGCTACGGCAGCTGGCTCGAGCGCGGTATCCATGTCATTACGCCCAACAAGCGTGCGCACAGTGGGTCGTTGGACTACTACACCGATCTCCGCCGTATCAGCCACGATGCGAACACCCATTTTCTCTATGAAGCGACTGTCGGCGCCGGGCTGCCGGTGATCCAGACGCTGAAGGATCTCGTTGAGACCGGCGACGAGATCGTCAGCATTAGCGGTATTTTCTCGGGCACGCTGGCGTATCTGTTCAACGTCTTCGACGGCTCACAGCCGTTCTCTGAGATCGTGCGCGATGCGCAAGCCCGTGGTTATACGGAACCCGATCCGCGCGACGACTTGTCCGGTATGGATGTCGCGAGAAAGGCCGTCATCCTGGCTCGCGAGGCAGGCCTCGCGCTCGAACTGGCTGATATCCCCATCGACAGCCTCGTGCCGGCCGCACTCGCTGATGCGTCCGTCGATGAATTCCTGGACCGGCTCGTCGACTTCGACGCGCCGATGGCGGCGCGTTATCGGCAGGCGCAAGCGGATAAGCAGGTCTTGCGTTACGTCGCCGAGGTGGATCTGGAGCAGGGCGCGGCGAAGGTGCAGCTCGCGGGATACCCTCTCGACCATCCGTTTGCCAACATCAGTCTGACCGATAACATCGTGCAGTTCGTCACCCGGCGCTATTGCGAGAACCCGCTCATTGTCCGTGGCCCCGGCGCTGGGCCCGATGTCACTGCCGCTGGCATTTTTGCGGACTTGTTACGCCTGTGCAGTATGCTAAGCGCCAACCACGACTGAAAAAACCTTAGCCGGCACTAATGCGTTATCTGAGTACCCAAGGTGGTCATGAGACCGATCTGGTTGGCGCCATGCTCCAGGGCCTGGCACCGGACGGCAGCCTGTACGTTCCTGAGGAGCTACCCCGCTTCGATCCCGATAAGATCCGTGGGGTAACAGTTGCGCAGATCGGCACCGAACTCCTCGCCCCGTTTTTTGTTGCCTCACCGCTGGCCGACAGTCTCGAAGCCATCTGCCACGATGCGCTGAACTTTCCTGTGCCGCTGGAGAAATTGGCGGTGGAGCAGGGCGATCTCGCCGTCCTTGAGCTATTTCACGGTCCGACTGCCGCGTTCAAGGACGTCGGCGCTCGATTCCTGGCTGCCGCGATGGAACGCGCGCTGCCGGGACTGAAGCCGGCAGATAGTCGGCCGCTGACGATTCTCGTGGCGACCTCGGGCGATACCGGTGGCGCAGTCGCGGCTGCTTTTCACCGGCGCCCGGGCATGCGTGTCGGCGTGTTATTCCCCAAGGACCAGGTTTCGCCGCGGCAGCAGCATCAACTCACCTGCTGGGGTGACAACGTCCGTTCCTTCGAGGTCGACGGAAGCTTCGATCAGTGTCAGGCGATGGTGAAATCGGTCTTCACGGACCCGGACGTGAATACTCGCCACCGGCTCAGCGCCGCCAACAGTATCAATGTCGGCCGATTACTGCCGCAGGTGGTCTACCACGCGGCGGCGAGCCTGTGGCATTACCGCGAGCGGGGCACACCGGCTGGCTTTATCGTGCCGGCGGGAAATCTCGGTAATGCGCTCGCCTGTATCTGGGCGCGGGCGATAGGCATGCCCATCGGCGCGATCATTCTCGCGACGAACACCAATCGGACGATCCCAGACTATCTGGCGACGGGCGACTGGCAGCCGAGGCCGAGCATCCAGACACTTGCTTCCGCGATGGATGTTGGTGACCCCAGCAATATGGAGCGTCTCCGCCATCTGATTCCGGACTTCGGCGAGCTTCGTCATGCGGTAGAGGCCTATCCCGTGGAAGATCTCGCGATCCGTCAGCAGATTGCCAAGGATTACCGGCGGCGCGGCCGAGTCTGGTGCCCGCACACCGCGACGGCGTTCTGGGTCTACGATCAGTTACCGCCGGCTCGACGTACGGGAGAACCGTGGATTATCGTTGCAACGGCTCACCCGGCGAAATTCGATAATATCGTCGAGGAAATCATCGGCACCGCGGTCCCGGTTCCTCCTGAGCTCGCTGCGTTACTCGAGCTGCCGGCGCACTGCGAGGCCATGCCACCGCATGCGGCAGCGCTGGCGGTGGCGTTGGACGACTGGTAACATTATATAATACAGTATATTAGAAGATATATATAAAGTGATTTCTTATATCTGGATCGTGCTCGCCATCGTCGTGACCGGGTTAATTATCGGTGTGGTCCTGTTTTATTCCCGCCGCCGTCGCGGCGACCTCAAAGCACTCTTGCGCGCGATTAGTGTGGAAGCGATGCAGGATATCCTGCTGCCCGACCGGATGGGCGGCGAGATACACCTGGAACACGTGCTATTAACGGCCAAAGGCCTCGTGATTCTCGACGTGAAGACCGTCCACGGCACGGTATTTGCGGGCGATCGACTGGATGAGTGGACCGTCATCGGTCGTGCGCAGCGTTTTACCTTCCCCAACCCGCAGTCGGCGCTCTATGACCGCGTGGCTGCGCTCAAGGCCGTGGCGAAAGACATGCCCGTGACGGGCTACATCCTGTTTTTCACAGACGCGGATTTCAGCAAGGGTCGCCCGGCAGATGTCATTTTCCCGGACGAACTTCAAGCCCGCTACAGTAAGCCCGAGAAAGTGGAGCTGGAGCGGCTGATGGAGGCTTTCTATCCGCACTGGGAGCAGGTCCAGGCGGTCAGCGAGCCGCTGCCACAGGCCGTTAATCCAGTCTGAACAGACGCTCGGTATTGCGGCGTGTGGCTTCCGCCACGCGTTCGACGGGTTCCTCAAGTGCTGCAGCGACCCGGCTCAGGATATGGGGCAGGTAGCTGGGCTCGTTACGCCGCGTCCGCGGCTTTTCGGCTAGATCGCGCGGCAGGAGATAAGGCGCATCCGTCTCGATCAGGAGCCGATCCAACGGTATTTCCGCGACGGCAGCACGCAGGTCGTTACCGCGGCGTTCGTCACACAGCCAGCCCGTGATACCGATATACAGATCCATATCGAGCAGTGGCCGCAGTTCGTCGATCCCGCCGGTAAAACAATGCGCGACACCGCCGGCCAGGCGGCCTCGTACGGGTTTCAGCAGGCCGACAAACCGCTCGTGGGCGGCGCGCTGGTGTAGAAACACAGGTAGCTCGGTCTCGATGGCAAGATCCAGTTGGGCGGCAAACGCCGTTTCTTGCTCTGCGCGGGGTGAGATATCCCGGAAAAAATCCAGACCGCACTCGCCGACTGCCACAACTTCTGGGTTTTTCAGCAAGTTGCGAAGCGCATCGCCGCTGTGCTGGTCAAAGTCCTTCGCGTAATGTGGATGTATCCCCGCGGTGGCGAAGAACTTGCCCGGCTGCGCCTGGGCCAGTTCCAACGCTCTGGCGCTGTGGGTCACAGTCGAGCCCGTGATGATGAAGCGGGCGACACCGGCCGCCTCGGCTCGCTGAATCACGTCGTCACGATCCGCGTCGAAGCTATCGTGCGTGAGGTTCAGTCCGATGTCGGTTAGCGGATCCATCATCGCGGATTGTGTCAGCCGGAGGGCAGGCGCGCCCGGAATAGTGCCATAATCGGTGCCCGGAACGGCTAATCGAGGGGAAACCGCTGACATGACTCGTCGCTTGACTCTGCTAGGGGCACTAACGCTGTCGCTCAACGCGGGCGCGCATCACTCACCGAATGTCCATTTTGACCGGAGCGATATCGTCGAGATTGCCGGGATCCTCACCGAGATCGAGTGGCGCAATCCCCATACATTACTGGTCGTAGAGACAATCGGGGCGGATGGCAGTGAGGTGGTGTGGCTCGGCGAGACGAAGGCCTCCACGCAGTTGACACGGGCCGGCCTCGATCCCGAGATTTTCCATGTTGGCGATAGCCTGCGTATGGCAGGCTTCCGAGGTCGCCGCAACCAACACGCGATGTTTGTCACCAACGTCCTCCTGGCCGATGGGAGCGAGCTCATCGCCGAGAATCTGGCGGGCCCGCGTTGGACCGAGAATCTCGCCGGCACCTCGCTCGCGGACTATCAAGCGCAGCGAATCGAAGGATCGGCTGCCGCCACGACCAGTCTCTTTCGGGTCTGGAGTCGCGATGGCTCGGTCTCCGGTAGCGACGATACCGAACGCATGCTTTGGGCGAACAGCTACCCGCTGACGGCGCAGGCGCGAATGGATCAGGCGGCCTGGGACCCGGTAGCCGACAATCCCTACATCCATTGCCAGAACGGCATGCCCGCTATCATGGACCAGGGCTTCCCGCTTGAGTTCACGCAGGATGGCGGCGATGTCCTGTTGTACCTGGAAGAACTCGACACGATTCGCCGGATTCACATGGGCACGTCGGCCGGCGCGGCGAGCGCCGAGTCGAGCGCGTTTGGTTATTCAACCGGCCGCTGGGATGGCGATACGCTCGAAGTTACGACGACAGACATCGATTGGCCTTGGTTCGATCAGTCCGGTATACGACAGACCGAGGCGCTGCGCTTAGTCGAACGTTTCACGCCCAGCGCCGATGGGCGAATCTTGAACTATGAGCTCACGGCGACGGACCCCGAGATCTTCACCGAGCCGGTCATGTTGAGCAGGATCTGGATCTGGGTGCCGGGCGAGGTCATCAGGCCATACGACTGTGCCTGGGAGCGAGATGATCTCTAACTGCCTCTAATTCCCTGTGGGATTTGCAAGTCTTTGTGGGAGCGGCCGTCTGGCCGCGA
>Ga0255049_10000612_pt1 | contig 21708 bp, 14 predicted proteins | sample JV7_2_3_MG_FD_183615 | JGI IMG/M metagenome (GOLD analysis project Ga0255049, IMG submission 183615) | Seawater microbial communities from Jervis Inlet, British Columbia, Canada - JV7_2_3 | ecosystem: Environmental > Aquatic > Marine > Inlet | place: Canada: British Columbia | collected 2016-10-06
CCCTTTTCGATTTCCATGTGAACCTCGTCACCCGGTCGAACTGAGCCGAACGGGCCTGTAAAGGCGCAGATGAGCTGTCCGGGCGCGATTTGCTTCGATATCTGTGAGTCGCTGGGCCGACCAGCTAGCCGCAAACTGCAAATGTCCGAAGGCTCTCTTCCACGAAACTGCGTATTGGGTCTTCGACTCGATATATCCCCTAATGTATTCTCCGGCGCTCAGGCAATGACGGGACGCACATGAATTCGATATTCGAGATAGTACGGCGTTGGTTTCGATTCGGTTCGAAACAGGGCTCACCGCCGCAACGGAATAATGGAACTGCCCATCGGCAGCGCAAAGGCAATGGCACCAACGCCAACAGAACAAAAACGGCGTCGCGCCCGGCGGATGCCTCGGAAAGCCCTCGCAAGCAAGCCGTAGTTTCAGAAGTCACCGCGGAATTGCTGCAGGATCTGAGGTCCGCCTCTGAGAACCGCGTAAAAGGTCCGTTATGGTTACTGCCGCGCGTCAATTCGGGCGATCCGCAGCCCATGCTCAAGCATCAAGCAGAAGCGCTGGCACGGTTATCGCAGAATGATTTTCACTCGGGTGTCATCCATCTGCCGACCGGCTCAGGTAAGACCCGAGTGGGCATCGAAATTGCGGCCCAATGTCTGGAACACCCGCAAGACAGGATCATCTGGGCGACAAGTGGCGTCAGCCTTTTGCGCCAGTCCGTCATTCGCCTGGTGGAGATGCTGGGCCGCTTCGATCGCGAACTGGCGATGCGCTGGGCTGGTTCTGACCACATACGAGACGAGGCGTTGTTTGACGAGGCAGATGTCGTATTCGTCACTCGTCATACGTTGACTAAGTGGCTCGCAAGGGCTGCAGATGGTCGCATTCCCGACGATCCGCTACGGGCGGCGCTAACAGCGCGCAAGGGTTCTCGTGCCGCAAGAAATATCACGTTGATCTATGATGAATGCCACGAGCTAGGCGCAAGGGGTTTGCAGCGTGCCTGGAAGAAGTTCGATGACAAGGTGTTGTCGTTAGGTAATGCGGATGACCGCTTCACGGTCATCGGTCTTAGTGCCACGCCGATGCCAACTTCCACCGATGCACATAGCCTGATTCAGGACAGTATTTTTCCGGTCCGCGAAGGTACAACCACCCAGAAAGACTGGGATGTGCTTGTACACCACAGCGAGACAACGCAGACACTGACGGACCTGAAAATTCTCTGTCCGATTAATTTGTCGCTACAAAATTCCGGTTTTTTCGATATACCCGAGCGCCTCGTGTCACGCATTATCGATGAAGTGATGTCCGAGGACACATTGCGTCGCGGCGACAGTTCAGAAAAACAATGGGCGCATGAATTCTCGTTGATGTTCAATCGCAAAGTGATGACGCATCCGGACATTCTCGATTTTCTTGCCGACCGCATTGCACGGCGATTGCCTGAGATGGGCAAAACAATGTTGTTCTGTGCCTCGGTAGAGGCTGCCAACTATATCGTTGACCGATTGCGACGCAACAAGCGCGTCGGCGAAGGGCTGGTCACACTCGTCCATAGCCGCATGGAGGACCGCGAGATCGCCGAGATGGAGAACGACGCGGAGGATGAAATCGTGCGCCCGGAAAAGCAGATTCAGGAATTTCTCAATCGAGGCCATGAGCCTTGCGTGATGGTCAATGTCGGTATGCTGACGACAGGGTTTGACGACCCTAAAGTACGTTGTGTGGTACTCGCACGTTTGACGTTCAGCAAAAACCTGTTCTGGCAGATGATTGGCCGAGGGCTGCGTGGACCATTTGCCGGCGGCACGCCGGATTGCTACATCATCGATCCAATTCGGCTCACCGAGCGTTTCGAAGTGTTTGAGGGGTACCGGCCGGACCTGGATAAGCGAGGCATTCCGCGAACGGACTTGGAGGATCGCAACAGCGCCATACATGATCCGACAGACTTGGCGCCATTGAGCTGCGAGCGCGAGCCACCGCCGCAATCTGATGTAGTCATCGACTCAGCGATCCGTTGGGGTGTGCGCAGAGCGTTGCGCGCCTTTCTCAGTGGGAAAAAATTCAACCTCGACAAAGTAAACCAGGCGCTCAACGAGGTACAAATCACCCACGGCAAAGACGGCAGCACTAAAATTGTGCCGGCTTTGGGAAAGGTCACCGCAGAGAATTCGTATGCGATCCTGGAGGCGCACATCCGCAGCTTGGAGGACAGCGTCGGTCGTGATCTCCCCTGGCTCTACGGGTTGCTGCCGGCACGTCTTGATGACATTGCACGAAAAACCTTCTTGCGAAAATTACAGGTCATCCGTAAGCGGAATATTGCCTCGCTCGATGCCTGGCACGAATATGAATTGAAACGACTGTAGTACATTCGTTGCTATTTCAAGCGAACGCGTGCGGTTACTGTCGGAACAGCACACTCCGAGGCCGGCGTAGCCGGCCGACATAACTGAGCCCCAGAGGGGCGAGGGCAATCGCGCCCCCGCTACCAAGATTTGGCTATTTATATGCAGCCGACCAGAAAGCCTCGTTTCGACGAGGTTTTTTTGCATTTCTGGTCACATTCGGGAGAAAGACAGATTGTTGCGTGGTGCGCAACACGCTATACTGTTTGCGTGATCAAGTCGTTCAGGCATAAAGGCCTTCGCAGATACTATGAATCCGGAAGTAAGGCAGGGATTCAGGCCAATCACGCGGGTCGACTTCGATTGCAGTTAGCGGCGCTCGATACCGCCCGAGTAGCCGAGGATATGGACGTGCCAGGGTATCGGCTCCATCCTCTCAAAGGTCGGGCGAAGAATCGATGGTCGATCGGGGTCAGCGGCAATTGGAGACTGACCTTCGAATTCAAAGACGGAAACGCCTACGTATTGGACTACGAGGACTATCACTGATGACTATGCATAATCCCCCGCACCCCGGCGAGTTTATCCGGGAGACATATATTGAGCCATTCGATATCAGTATCCGATCGTTGTCTGAGAGTTTGGGTGTCGCCGCTTCTACCCTGGCGCGTATTGTGTCCGAGCGTAGCGGGGTAAGTCCCGAGATGGCATTGCGCCTGTCCAAGGCGATTGGCCGGTCCCCTGAGAGTTGGCTGGCCATGCAGGATAACTATGATCTTTGGCAAGCCAGAAAGTCTGCAAACCTCTCGAAGGTTCGGAAGATCTCGTTTGAAGCGATTGCATAAGCATGCACTGGCTAATTATGGGCGCGACAGCACACTCGGAGGCCGGCGTAGCCTCAAGTACACGGCACCACCACCGGAGCCTGTGAAAGAAGAAAAGGAAGAAAATAGTAGAAACTCGCTGCCTCAGTCTCCGAAGCGTAATGAACGGCACCTTGGCGACTGCTTTTCAATGAGTTAGCGCGGCTTCTAACAGTAACTTCTGAGTATAAGTCGACGTAGACGGGAGTACACTGATTCACCTTCATACGGCAAATCCTTTGCCGCACTGTTTGGCAACAACAGAACCTGAAGGAGCGCACCGTGAAAAAATTCAACCATGAATATGTAATTCGATCCTGTGCTGTCTGCGTCGCTGTATTGATGTTTGCCGCCTGTGATCAATCTAACGAAGTTACAACTGAGTCGGCATCTGTCGACACGTCGAAAATTCCTGTCACTACAAGTTCGGACGCCGCACGAGAGCTTTTCCTTGAGGGCCGTGCACTGCTCGATGATCTGCATTTTGTCGAAGCCAATGGAGTGTTCGCGAGTGCCCTGAAGGAAGACCCTGACTTCGCGATGGGCCATGCGATGTCGGCGACGACCGCCCTGACCGCCGCAGCATTCTTCGACGCCATCGCGAAAGCGGAGGCGGCTGCTGCAAACGCATCCGTAGGCGAGCAGGTGTTTATCCAGGCATTGGTGGCCGGATCACAAAACGATCAGGTAGCACAACGCGAAGCACTCGAGGAACTTGTTGCGCTGTATCCCAAGGACGAGCGCAGTCACGTGCAACTGGGCAACTATCTGAACGGGCTGCAGGACTTTGCAGGCGCCGCTGAACACTATTCGCACGCTATCGCAATCAACCCGGACTTTGCGTCCGCCCATAACTCGTTGGGTTATGCGCATCGTGCAATGGAAGACTTCGACAAAGCGAAGGCCGCGTTTTCGAAATACGTCGCACTTATTCCGGACGAGGCGAATCCCTACGATTCCTACGCTGAATTGCTGATGGAGATGGGTAACTACGACGAGTCAATCGAGCAATACGAGAAGGCATTGGCTATAGACCCATATTTCGCCGCGTCATTTGCAGGAATCTCTACCAACCAGTCGTTAAAGGGTAATCATGATCGGGCCCAGGAAGCGGCGGACCGGATGCTGGCGGCTGCACGCAATTTTGCAGAGCGTCAGGGCGCCTTGTTTCAGTCAGCAAGAGCGTACATGTTTGCCGGCGACACCGAAGCGGCCATGAAGGTGAGTGAAATGATGCTCGGCGAGGCAGAAGTCAAGCGCAATTATGCGGCGATGGGCGGCATCTATGAGTATATGGGTGACGCCATGATGACTGCCAGTGAAGCTGCGAAAGCCGCAGAGCACTACGCTGCCGCGCTCGATCATCGCCAACGGTCCAGCATCAACGATGCGAATAAAGCGCAGGCCCAGCGGACTTATCTCTTTAAGACTTCGATTGCCGCAATGATCGGTGACGATCTGGAAACCGCCACGGCGAAAGCGACGGAATATTCAGCCGCCGCCGAGGCCTACGGTACCGCGTTTGAAAAACGCCGCATTCATGAACTCGATGGATACCTTGCGATGTTCAATGAAGACAATTCAGGTGCGGCGGAGCACCTTGGTATGGCGAGCCAACTCAATCCGATCGTCCTGTACTGGTCGGCAGTAGCAGAGTCGGAAATCGGCAACTCCGAACGAGCGGCCGAACTGGCTGAGCGTGCCGCGAATCGAAACACCCTGTCTGCCAACCTGCCATTTTTCAGGCAAGACGCGATTCGTCTTTTAGACGAACTGCAATCGCCGGATGCCGGGGACACCGAAGAAGCAGAATAGGGCAAGGCACGCAAAAGGGGTCAGAGCCCTTTTGCGGGAAGGAAGGATAGGAAATTCTATCGCGCGGTTGAGGCGCGGGGCGAGCGTAGAATTGGTCCTTTCAGAACAGGCGTACAGGCGATGACGATTCCTACAGTTGGAACGCGGGCTTTGCCGCTCTGGGCAGCGGTGGTCCCGCTCGCAACCGTCAATGTCTGCTACCTGGTCGCAGTCGGTTTGGAGCACGTGCCCGCTTGCATTCCGTATTTCTCAGGTTGCACGAGCGTCAGTTCCACGGGCCGTATGGCGCCGGAGAGATTCATATTCCTGGCGGGGATGCTGCCGACGGCTGTAATCCTGGTGTTTTTCTGGCAGCGTTCTGCCCTATTTCTGAAGCTCGGTGGTCAATTTGGGTCACGGGTCATAGCTCTGCGGGTACTTGGCGTCATCGCCGCACTGTCACTCCTTAGCTATACCCTCACATTGGGCTCTGAGGACGACGTCTATCGACAATCGCGCCGCGCCGGCATCAATGGTTTCGCGGTAAGCACTTTATTCGCGCAGACGTTGTTCATTTTCTTCTATCGATCCATGCGCATTGCCGCGACGCAAAAACTTTGGCGATGGCTTGTTGGTCTATGCATAGCGTTGCCCCTGCTCGGCATTGCCGCCGAAGTGGCGAAGTCCGCGGGCGCACCCCGGCATGCCGCCAACAATATCGTGGCGTGGAATGCGTTTGTCGTTGCAAGCGCCTATTACGCCGTCGTCGCCCGGGTCTGGTGGCATCACGGGTTTTCCGGTCGCTTCGATAGCACGTCTTCCGGTCGCCCGACATCGCCACGCGAGTAGTCACACACACCCGCCGGGAAGACGCGATGTAGTTCGTCGCGGCGCGCCGATACTTCAATGGGTGCATACACGCCATTGCCAATTGCCACATCAACCGATTGTAGGTGGCACTTCATGATGTCTCCGGCGTAATCGTCGCCGGCCACGAGTCGCGGGCTGCTGTACATAGGATAGACGTTCATGCACTCGCCATTTTCCTTGCCGTTCCAAACGCCATTCCAAACCGCGTCGCCGCTCGCAATGATTTGACCGGTATCGCTGTAGCATCGATCTGACGCGTCGGCAGGTCTTGCCTCAACGACGCTTAGGCTCGCATCGGCACGCATATTCTCGATCCAGTGGTCCAGCAACTCCAACGCATCGCCTTGGGGTGAGTAGGGCGGCTTCGCGAACCAGATGATCTGGTTATTGGCATGGCCTTGCTGGCGCAACATTCTCAATCGGGCGGAAAACGACTGCAGGCTGTGGTGCATATCCAGTTCGGGCTCAAGGTAATGACGCAAATCGATTATCGGCATCGACAGCTCACCCAAAAACACCTGCCCGGATCGATAGGCTGCTGCGATCGCACCGACATCGCCTTCACTGCGCGGTGCAGGGCGGTCGGTGGAAGCCGTGGTCGTCATATTTTGATGGCTCCAGATTGAGATATCCGCCAGGCGGGATTTGGCGCCACCCGATCGCCAGAATCGTTCCGGCCGCATATCGACGGCCGGTTTCCACCCGCCAACGTTGTCGTTCAGTTTCAGAAATTCGGCAATGCTGATTTGTTGTCGTTTGAGTGCTTCCAAGCCGTACTGCACCCCAACATTATCGTACGTGCGGCGGGCCAGGCCGCTCTCATCGGTGCCATAGACTCGCTTCAAGTTATCCCAGTACGTGAATGGCACCTGCTTCAAAATTTCCGGGGCGAACAGCGATGCGAAGTAGGTGTAGCGTGGATTCGCAATCTGTGGCGTCAGGTTCCGCCAACTGCGTGTACATTCCGTATGACCGCGCGACCACTTCGGCCACTGCCCCAGTCGTATTGCTTGAAGCGCACGTATACGTTCGAAGTCATTCGGCAGATCATCGCGGGCATTGAATCCCTCGATCCAGGAACGTTGCGACCACGTCTTCCACTTGTCGTTGTCGGCGTCACTGACATCGAAGTAATACTCCAGCAGCTCACAATCCATCACGCGGGTTATCTGAGTGACCGTGTCCGGATACGCGTACCACGCGATGCCGGCGTCCAGCAAACCGGGTCTGTTTTGGCCGATCAGGTACTGTTGTATCGCGCCGCCTGACTTGCCGATGCCAATCGTATAGATCGGCTCGCCATAGCGGGCCGTGAATTGGCGTTTAACGCGAGCCATGGTGTCCTCTGCGAGCTCGATGTCGTAACTCGTTGAGGTTTGATTCGCGGTCGAATGTACGACGGCGTAGCCTTTTTGAAGTTCGGCGAGGCTCCGGCTAGGAATGTAATCCGGGGTTATGCGACCTTGCCGCCGGCCGATACCCACGCCACCACGCAGCAGATAAATCAGTTTTCGATTCCAGTGAGTGAGGTCTGGTGATTCCGCTGCATCGTTTGGCCCCCGCAACAGGGCAACAATGTATATGTGGCGATTGATGGTGCCGATTTCCAGCCTGACGACAAATGGAATCTTCTGACCGTTGATCGATACCTCTTCCACGTCCTCCGGTTGACCCTCGAACGGCAGAAACCGCCCCGATTCGCGACTTCGATAGTAGTAGAGGACCTTCGTGTTCAGGCTGCAGTTTTTGCTATAGCCAACGATCTGAGCGGTCTTCTTGCCGTCTTCGTCCAGGGCGTAGACGGTTGTGCCGGCGCCCTTTTGATTGTCGACCAGCGGCTGCCCTAATAGCGAACCCTCGGAGCGGCATGCGAACGGATAGTCCAGGCTATCGCCAAAGACCGGTGTTACCGGTCCCGGCACGCCGATAGGTATAGGGTAGGGGTACGGGTCAGGCGGCCGATCCATTCTTGACGGGTGCACACCGGCATATGGGCTTGCTGCGGCCAGGGGATTGTAGCCAGGGGGCAGTCCAACGACCTGCGGCTGACCGGCGTAGCGATCGGACGTTACACCCTTGAACATATGAATGCCCGCAGCGAACACCAGCAACAGCATGGCCAGAATCGATACTACGAGTTTTTTGCGCCATGTCCAGGTCATCTTGAAACTATACGTTATAGAAGCGACCTAAAAAATATCAGTCCCCAGCGAGCGTTAATCGACAAACGGGAACGGCTCAATCTCTATCTGCATATAATTCGACAAGCGCGGCGCCGCTACCAAGATTTGGCCGCATATATGCAGCCGACCAGAAAGCCTCCTGAAATTAGCAACTTGTCCCTGGTTGTTCGTTCGCCATTCTTAGGCGCTCTTCTTGCGTGCCGTGACGAGGAATACCTTGATGACAAGGTCGCCGAACAGCGCCTTGCCGATTCGCCATGAAAGTTTTTTCTTGGGACGCACCGGACCTATTTGAACGTCCGAGTAGCCCGAATTGACAAACAGCTCTTGCACATCCTTGCGCGCAAAAAAACGCAGGTGAGTCCGGTCCAGGACGCCGGAATCCGTGTATGCGAAACGGCCCCTAAAAGTCAGGGCGAGCAAGAAAGAAAGATTGCGAATATTGGGGATGCTACAAATGAAGGTGCCGCCGGGCACCAGACAGGCGTTCAGTTTCTCGCACACTGCCCATGGATCCACCAGGTGTTCGAGGATGTCACCCGCAATAATGTAATTGAAGTGTTTGCTCGGCAGCTCCGTAATTATCTCTTCGAGGTCGCCTTCAAACACTTTGTCAAACGTGCCGCTATCGCGAGCATTGCGCGCTGCGTCTGAAAATTTCTCGACGCCCCAAATTTCGCTGGCCTTGCTGCGTTCTCTTAGAAGAGCAGACATCGCGCCACTGCCGCAACCCAAGTCCAGAACACAGTTGCCTGGATCATCACGGACAATCGCAACGAGCTCGGGTCGGGGATGAGAATGATAACTTTTGTCAGCGCTCAATGATGGGGCTCCGTATGTTCGTAGCAGGAATTTCACTAGTAGTCATGATGGCAGACTCATTTCCTTGCTTGCCAATCATATTGGGACTTTGAAACCAACCGGCGTCGATAAACTGCGTGACACCGCCAACGATTTTGGAATATTACACTAGTGGTACTCACGATCGAAGAAGGATAGGAAATTCTATCGCGTGGTTGAGGCGCGGCGCACGGAAAATGGCCGCTGCATCCTGCCCCCACTACGAAAATTCGCAGTTTCGAGGCAGCCAATTAAGGAGCCTCGTTTCGACGAGGCTTCTCGCATTCCGGGTGAGGAAGTATCACACGTGATAACCATGGCGGTTTATATGTCAGAGAACATAAGCGTTTGTGCCTAGTACAAGGCCCTGAGATGGACTAATATTTACAGTGCGCCCACCAGACATGGCCATGAGAAGAATGTCAGCCGATATTGGAGAAGAGTAATGAGTTTCAAATACAAAGAAAGTTATGGCAATTTCATCGGCGGTAAATTTGTAGAGCCGGTATCTGCCAAATATTTTGACAATATTTCACCGGTTAATGGCGAAGTTCTGTGCCGGATAGCCCGGTCTGACGCAAAAGATATCGAGCTCGCGTTGGATGCCGCCCATGCAGCTAAGGGCGCTTGGGGTGCAACGAACGTGGCAGAACGTGGTTTGATTCTTCACAAAATCGCGCAAGTGATGGAGGATAATCTGTCGCTGTTGGCAGAAGCGGAGACCTGGGATAACGGTAAGCCGATTCGCGAAACTACCGCAGCGGACATACCACTGGCAATTGACCATTTTCGCTATTTTGGCAGTGTAATTCGCGCCCAGGAAGGTTCGATCGGCGAAATCGACGGCGATACCGTTGCCTATCATTTTCATGAACCGCTTGGCGTTGTCGGGCAAATCATCCCGTGGAATTTTCCGATTTTGATGGCCGTATGGAAACTTGCACCAGCACTGGCAGCAGGTAACTGCGTTGTTCTAAAACCGGCAGAGCAAACCCCCGCATCCATAATGGTGTTGATGGAGCTTATTGAGGATCTACTGCCACCTGGTGTGCTGAATGTAGTGAATGGCTTCGGACTTGAAGCTGGTAAACCGCTTGCCTCGAGCAACCGAATAGCAAAAATCGCCTTTACTGGTGAGACCACAACCGGTCGACTCATCATGCAGTACGCCAGTCAAAACATCATTCCGTGTACCTTGGAACTGGGGGGTAAATCTCCGAACATTTTCTTCAAGGATGTAGCCGCAGAAGACGATGATTTCTACGACAAGGCGATTGAAGGATTCGTTCTGTTTGCTTTTAACCAGGGTGAAGTTTGCACCTGCCCAAGTCGGGCATTGATCCATGAAGATATTTATGAAGATTTCATGGCCCGGTCGTTGAAACGCATTGAAGCGATAATTCAGGGTGATCCGCTAAAGGTGGAAACGATGGTTGGGGCGCAAGCGTCCAGTGAGCAAATGGAGAAGATTCTTTCCTATTTTGATATTGGTCGTAAGGAAGGTGCAGAAGTGCTCTGCGGTGGCGAGCAACTTAAATTAGATGGTGACCTGGCGGGCGGATACTACATCAAGCCGACCGTACTCAAAGGTGATAACGCCATGCGCGTTTTTCAGGAGGAGATTTTCGGTCCGGTCGTGTCTGTCTGCACCTTCAAAACGGACGAAGAAGCACTTCAAATCGCCAATGACACGCTTTACGGGCTTGGTGCTGGTGTTTGGAGCCGCGATGTGAATACTTGTTACCGCTTTGGCCGCGCGATTAAGGCGGGCCGTGTGTGGACTAATTGTTACCATGCGTATCCAGCCCATGCAGCATTTGGCGGTTACAAGCAATCCGGTATCGGACGTGAGAATCACCTGATGATGCTCGATCACTACCAGCAAACCAAGAACCTGCTAGTCAGTTATAGCCCCAACAAACTTGGTTTCTTTTAGGATTTACGCGCAACAGGTCCAGAGATGGAGGCATGGAGAAAAAAGTAGACGCAACCGAATCGGCGTTGCAGTTGATCAAAGAGATCCAGGATGAGCATGGTCCTGTGATGTTTCATCAATCCGGTGGCTGTTGCGACGGCTCCGCACCAATGTGTTACGCCCAAGGTGAGTTTCTGCTGGGCGACCACGATGTCAAACTGGGTGAGATCGGTGGAGCCCCTTTTTACATTAGTGGTGCCCAATACGAGGCGTGGAAGCATACGCGGCTAACCATCGATGTCATTGAAGGTCGCGGTGGTATGTTCTCGCTGGATAACGGTCGCGGAAAGAGGTTTCTCACCCGGTCTGATTTGTGCACAATCGATAATAGCTGATGCGTTTGGGGATGGGTGCGCCCAAAGGACCCCATCTCGCGGTTCCAGCATGACAGGGCCGCGGGGTCTGACCGGAGAAATCTTCAGGTGCGCCGACACGATGACGTCAGGAAACCGTTGGTTTTACACGCTTCAGCGGCTACCCTGTGACGCATGCTCGGCTCACTTGACACCGGGATCATCTTTGCCTACCTGGCATTGATGATCGCGATCGGACTGTACGCCAGCCGCCAACAAGACAGCATTGAAGATTTCTTTGTTGCCGGCGGCAAGCTCGGTACGTTTTCAATCGCCTGCCTGTGGCTTGCGTCCTGGGTTGGCGGCGCCACCATTGTTGGTGGCACGTCCAAGACCTATGAGTTCGGCATTTCCGGCGGCTGGTACATCACCTGCATGGCTACTGGCTGCCTGTTATTCGGCTTGTATTTTGCGGCTCGCGTAAAACGGCTGGGCAACGAGCACAAACTCCTAACCTACCCGGATTTCATCGAGACTCGTTACGACAGTCGTACTCGAATTGTCTCCACTATCACGACCATCATCACTTACATTGGCTTTTCGGCAGGACAACTTGCCGCCGCTGGCGCGGTACTTAGTGCATTGCTCGGCTGGGACTACTCGTCTTCACTTTTGCTCGCAAGCGCCATTATTATTGTCTACACCGCCACCGGCGGTTTTCTCGCCGTTGCCTATACCGATTACGTTCAGTTCACGCTCTTATTCGTTGGCATCGTAATCGTTGGCATTCCCGTCGCGATTTCAAACGGTGGCACATTCGAAGCACTGACGACGCAGCTACCGGCCGGGCATTTCGACCCTACAGGATGGGGCTTGCCAACCATGCTGGCCCTCGCTGTCTCTTTGCCCATGAGTTTCTTCGTCGGGATGGACAACTTCACGCGAATGTTCGCGGCAAAGAACGAGAAGTCGGCAAAAAACGGCACGATTCTCGCCGCACTGTTTCTGATTCCGCTGGCTGCAGGCACTGTTTGGTTGGGAATGACCGCGGCCCTGCTTTATCCTGGTGCCGAGAACAGTGGCGACATTCTGTCGAGACTGGTTATGGATATATTTCCCGTCGGCCTCAAAGGATTAATGCTGGTGGGCATTCTTGCCGCGCTAATGTCGACAGCCGATATTTGCATTCTAACGGCCGCAGCGAATGGCAGTCGTGACATCTATCAGCGCTATGTTAATCCCGACGTCGCTCCCCGAAAACTGTTTCGACTAAGCATGGCGCTCGCAGCGATTGTCGGACTCGCGTCCGCATTCATGGCGTGGAAAATGCAGGACGTTGTTGAAATTCTGTTAGTCGCATTTACGATAAACGCGGCCGGCTTGTTTATTCCGACAATTGCGATGGTCGCGATGAAGCACATCAATACGAATGCGGCGTTCTGGAGTATCGCCTTAACCCTGGTGACTGTTATCGGCTGGTATGTCGCCGCGGCGACGGGTTTCGGGTCCGTCTTTGAGGTCGATCCGCTGTGGCCAGGACTGGCCGTATCTGCCGTTGCGTTTCTTGGTATCAGCCTGGTGTCGAGCCCTACAAAATGACGCAGGTCGTTGTCGCCGAAATTCCGGAAAACGCGGGGCGAGAGCTCGATATTGAACGATCCATACTTGGACGTGACATCGAACTCGTACATCACGTCTGCGACGGCAACGAAGAACACCTGATCACCGCCTGCGAAAATGCCGACGCCATTCTGACGGATTACTCGCCGTTTACACGGCACGTCATACGCAAGCTACAAAATTGCCGAGTTATTTCTGTCGCTGCTACGGGTTTCGACTGTATCGATCTCGATGCGGCCGCGGAACACGGCATTCGTGTGTGCGCCATTGACGAGTACTGCACCGATGAGGTCGCTGATCATGCAATGCTGCTGATGCTCGCACTATGCAGGCGGTTGACCGAATATCATGACCAGGTTCAGAACCAAAAGCGCTGGCAATTCGATTCTTTGAAGGGTGTCGCCCGAATGAGTGATTTGACGCTCGGTATCATTGGCTTCGGAAAAATCGGTCAGGCCGCTGCGAGGCGTGCACGTAGTTTCGGGATGACTATTGTGGCGCAGGACCCTTATCCGAACGAACAAGCGGCCGAAGAACTTGATGTTCGACTCTGCGATTTACCGGAACTGTATGCGATGTCCGACATCATCAGTTTGAATTGCGGACTGACCGCCGATAACGAACACTTGCTCAATGCAGACGCATTCCAGCAAATCCAGCGAAGACCCATCATCATCAACTGTGCACGCGGCGCTTTGATCGATGAAACGGCCATGATCGATGCGCTCGACTCAGGACGAATATCAGGGGCCGGCCTCGATGTTCTGGACGACGAATCGCCGGACCTGAAGGCTTCTGAACTCACAGGACTACCCAACGTCATTCTCACGCCGCATGTCGCATTCTATTCCGACGCATCGATTCTGGATAATCGCAGAATTTCGACGAGCAACATTCGCTATTTTCTGGACGGTCAGCATGAAGCAGTCAGGCGATACATATTATGAATCAGCCGTGCCCAGGCGGCCTTGCGACGATTGTTTTGGCATTGGCGGGGCTAGCAGGTAGGCTTGTTGCAAGAGTGGACGCATAGAAGCCAGCCTTTGTCTTTTTTCGACGAACTCAAGCGACGCAAGGTATTCCGGGTGGGTATCGCCTACGTAATTGGGGCGTGGCTGATTGCCCAGGTTGCGGCACTGGTTGCCGACAGCTTTTTGGCGCCGGTCTGGGTAATGCAGATGATCATCACCTTGTTGGTCATTGGACTTCCCATATCACTGATGCTCTCCTGGGCATTCGATCTGACGTTTGATGGCATCAGGCGGACTGATTACGGCGAGGTCACCGGCAGTCTGCTTGTCAGCAACAGGCTCATTTTGATTCTCGTTAGTGGGCTGTTCATCACAATCGCTGTGACTCTTTACCTGACGTGGCCACGAGATGACAAGTCAATTGCCGTATTGCCCTTCGAGGATATCAGTCCGGGCGGTGATCAGGCGTATTTTGGAAACGGTATCGCAGATGAACTGCGCCTCGAGCTGCAAGGGCTGGACGGTCTCCGTGTAGCCGGTCGAACGTCCTCGATCGCGTCTGCACAAGAAGACAGCAAGACCATTGGTGAAATCCTGAATGTCGATTCGATCCTCGCGGGCAGCATCCGCAAAGAAGGTAACCGTGTTCGAATCACCGTTCAGCTCACTAATGTGGCGGATGGATTCACAATCTGGTCGGAATCCTATGATCGCGAGCTTAAGAATATATTCGAGATGCAGGAGGAGATCGCAACGTCGGTAGCCGGGGCCCTGGGAGTGAGACTTGGGGTCGGTACAATTAACGCTTTTCGAGGTGCAGGCACTCAAAATGTAGAGGCCTATGAGGCTTATCTGCAAGGCCAAGACCGAAGCCTGACTAATCAGGAGAGGATTCGACTTTTCGAACGAGCCATCGAGCTCGATCCCAATTATGCGGCGGCATGGTCGTGGTTGGGACACCGCACGCTTAGCATGAATTGGGATACCAGCCCGGATCAGGCATTGGAAATTATTGATCGGGCCTACGCGCTCGCACTCCACGGGGTGCAGCTCAATCCAGAATCAGCCGCCGCTCAACGCAGCCTGGCAATGATTCGTGGTGCCGGGCTCGACTGGATCGGCGCGGAGCAAGGTCTTACTCGGGCTATAGAGTTACTCGCGGACCGTGCAATCGTGGGCACTTATGCCAGCACTCTGCTACGCACCGGCCGTACGGCTTACGCGCAAAAGCAATATGCTATTGCCGTTGCCCTGGAGCCACTGGGCGGGCGCCCCGTCCGTATGTCCTGGCACGCGAGCCTGGCTCAAGTGCGGTTTGCCGAAGCTAGAGAAATCTCCGACTGGCCGGGTGCAGCTAACCGTATCGAAAATTACCTGGACATAGCGTTGAATGAACGCGACCCGGAAGCGCTCAGGGCGGCTATTCAGGCGATGCCCAAAACGAATATCGCTGTTATCTCGCTTTATGCCCCGGTGCTGACCGAGTTTGATTCGCCCGAGCGAATCCTGTCCATGCTGCGGGACGTTTATCGGGATGAGAATCTGCAATGGCCAAGAAAGCTTCACGACATTGCAATGGTCGCGGCATATTTCGGCGATTCGCAATTCGCACTGGAAATCAAAGGCCAAGAGACTCGAGCCAGCACAGTTCGTTTGGCCACGCTCTGGTACCCCGTCATGTCTGAAGTTAGACAATTGCCGGGATTCAAAAAACTCGTCACTGACTTAAATCTGGTCGAGTATTGGCGTGCCTATGGCTGGGCGGATGCCTGCAGGCCAATGGGTGACAATGATTTCACCTGCATGTGAAACATGTAAATGGCTTTCGCGCGAAAATTCCCGATATAATCAACGGGTTCGACCACTATAACCGGGAGCTGTAATAATAAACCGGAACCTGCCAATTGCCTGGATGATTCTGACGACGTGCATGCTTGTTGTTGCCGGGCTTTCGCCCTGTAATGCGATCGCGCAGCAAGAAGTGGTCAAGACACTCGATGAAATAATCATCGTTGGCACGCGTCGCAAGGATCGAACAGCGATCGAAACGGCCGTGCCGGTCGACGTATTCAACCGGGAAGACCTGGACAGCATTTCCTCCGACGACATGCTCGACACGATCGAGAAGCTCGTGCCTTCATTCATCGTTCCGGTAGATGGCGCCGATGGCGCAAGTTTTATCCGCCTGCCACAGCTTCGGGGGCTCAGTGGCGACAAGACACTGGTACTCATTAACGGCAAGCGCCGTCATCGTTCCGCACTGGTGAGACTGAGTGGAGACGGTGCGAACGGTCCGGATCTCGCGACGATCCCGAGCATTGCTGTGAAGTCCATTGAAGTCCTGCGCGACGGTGCGTCGGCATTGTATGGATCCGACGCAATCGCGGGCGTGCTCAATTTCAACCTCAGGGATGCAGCAGATGGCGGCGAGCTGCGATTACAGACGGGCACATATACACAAGGCAATGAAAGCGGCTATCTAGTAGCGCTCAATCACGGTTTCAGTTTTGCAGGAAATGGCTTCATAAACATCAGTGCCGAACTATCAGACAACGAGCCGACCAGCCGCGGGACATTTTACTCACTAGGTGGGTTTACACCCGCAGAGGTCGCGCAGGTGTCAGGGTTTTTCGACCATGACGGGAACCCTGCGACGCCGGATCAGGAGCGCTTTGGCCCGGACGCTTTAACGGAGGTCTACGATCCGCTGTCTGGCGCATTGGTAACGATTACCCGCGGCAGCGACGATATCCCCGACGATACCGACACGCGTTACGCAGAGAACCTTCGGTTTGCCGAAATCAGCGACAGCGATCTCGTGATGATCTGGGGCGAAGCTGACCGTAGTGCCATTCGCACATTTGTTAATGCAGGTTTCGAATTCGACAATGGAATACAGCTTTATAGCTGGGCGAATTATTCAAACAGCGATTCGAACGTCGATTTCTTTCATCGACGCCCGACCGACCAGAATCTTGCGCCACTGCGGACAGAAACTGGCGAGATTTATGATCCTCGCACCCTGTATCCGGCAAGCTTCACGCCGCGCTTCGCGGGCAACGTCATCGACGTAAGCTTCACTGGCGGCGTCAGAGGTGAGTTCGACAATGGCATGACTTACGACTTCGGCGGCCGCTGGGGCGAGAGCACGATCAAGTACACAATCTTCAACACGCTGAACCCGTCACTCGGGCCGGCGACACCGACCTCATTCCGCCCGGGCGATCTTGTCTCGGACGAGACTGCTTTCAATGCGGATTTCGTGATGCCGTTCGATGTCGGGTTCACCAGCGACGTGAATATCGCGTTCGGTTTTGAGTATCGTGACGAAGGATACGAACTTGTCCAGGGTGATCGGCCATCTTATGAGGTTGGTCCGTACGCAAGCCCGGACCCCTGGAACTTTGAGATCGATGCCGACGAAGCCGCCGCAGGTCAGAATGGCGGCAGCGTTGGCTGTTTCATTCCCGGCCCCCAGTTTGACCCGACCAGCCTGTGCCACCCGGGCGATCCCATTCACAATGCAGTAGCGGTTGGCTCGAACGGTTTTCCCGGCTATGGACCCGTTACAGAGTCGACTTACACCAGGGACAGTTGGGGGGCCTATCTCGATCTGGAGGCAGACATAACGGATCGACTCATGGCATCGATTGCGGGCCGCTACGAAGACTACTCGGACTTTGGCAGCAATTTCAGTTTCCGTCTTGCGGCCCGTCTGCAGGTTAACGATGCCTTGTCGTTGCGTGCATCCGCTGGTACGGGATTTCGAGCACCGACACCGGGACAGATCTCAAGTACAAGTGTGCGAACCGGACTCGACGACGGCACCCCGGTAGCAAGGGGCGTCTTCACGGCGGAGCATCCAGTATCGCAATTCTACGGGGCGGTGCCGCTACATGATGAAACCTCAACGCAATTTACCTTAGGCATCGCCGCACAGCCAACTGATGCATTTACACTAACGCTCGATTATTACTTCATCGCGCTAGACGATCGAATCTGGATGTCTTCCGACTTCGATGCTGGTCCTGCGCAGGATGCGGGAGTGCCCGGCGCTGACAATATCGAAACGATCAGATTCTTCGTTAATGATATGGATACGGAAAGCAGCGGCATTGACCTGGTCGCACACTACAATGTTGACTGGAGAGGCGGCAACACATTGTTTTCGCTTGCCGCAAATGTTAACAACGCGAAAGTAACGCGCAGAACTGACAGGCAGACGGATCCCACGGACCCGACGCCGGTGTACTTTGTTCGTGACAGCGATGTGTACCGTATCGAGAATGGTGACCCGGACTTTCGTGCTTATTTGACCGCGAGACACAGCTGGGCCAACAACGTTTCCTTATCTCTGCGTGGCAGCTGGTTCGGTGACTACCAGGTAAGCAACGGTTCGCTGACTCAATTTGCTTCGATGGAGGGCGAAGCTTTCTGGGACTTCGATGTCACCTGGGATATCAACGATACGCTCAGCGTCACGTTCGGCGGCAACAATATATTCGACGCGAGAGCTGGCCCTCCGCCGTCATTCCGCAGTTGTTGCGGCGCTCCGATACACCGGGACAACACGATGGATTGGCAGGGTTCATATTACTACGTTCGTGGCGCTTTCCGGTGGAATTGAGGTTTTGTGTTCAGCGTTTGATGGTCAAGAGTGTAGGCTTGTGATCACTGCTCACACCAAGAATCCACCCATTGTCTTTATTTAACGAACTTAAGCGACGCAAGGTGTTCCGGGTAGCTATCGGCTACGCCATTGCGGCGTGGCTGATTGCCCAGGTGGCGGATCTGGTTGCGGACAATTTTTTGGCGCCAGTCTGGGTTATGCAGATGATCATCACCTTGTTGATCGTGGGCCTTCCCATTTCACTGATCCTCTCCTGGGCGTTCGATTTAACGGCCGATGGCATCAAGCGAACAGACGATGGCGAGATTGAGGGCCGCCTGATTGTCAGCAGCAAGTCTATTCTTGCTCTGGGTGTCGGATTGTTCGTTGCTGTAACCGTAATTTTCTACGTGGCCTGGCCACGAGATGACAGGTCGATTGCCGTATTGCCCTTCGAGGACATCAGTCCAGGCGGTGATCAGGCGTACTTTGGAAACGGTATCGCAGATGAACTGCGCCTCGAGCTGCAAGGGCTGGAGGGTCTCCGTGTTGCCGGTCGAACGTCCTCGATCGCGTCCGCACAAGAAGACAGCAAGACGATCGGTGAGACCCTGAATGTCGAATCGATCCTCGCGGGCAGCATCCGCAAAGAGGGCAACAGTGTTCGAATCACCGTTCAGCTCACTAAGGTAGCGGATGGATTCACAATCTGGTCAGAATCCTATGATCGCGAGCTTAAGAATATATTCGAGATGCAGGAGGAGATTGCGACATCGGTAGCCGGGGCTCTGGGAGTGAGGCTTGGGGTCGGTACAATTAACGCTTTTCGAGGTGCGGGCACGCAAAATGTAGAGGCCTATGAAGCTTACCTCCAAGGCCAGGACCGAAACCTGACCAGACAGGAGAGGGTACGCCTGCTCGAACGAGCCATCGAGCTCGACCCCAACTATGCGGCGGCATGGTCGCTGTTGGGACACCGCACGCTTTCCTTGACGTGGGATTCCAGCCCGGACCAGGCGGACCAGGTATCGGAAATTAAGGATCGGGCCTACCAGCTCGCACTCCACGGGGTGCAGCTCAATCCTGAATCGGCCGCCGCTCAACGCGAGCTGGCAATGATTCGTAGAGCCCAGAACGACTGGATCGGTGGGGAGCAAGGTTTTACGCGGGCAATGGAGTTGCTCGCGGACCGTGAAATCGTGGGCGGCTATGCCAACGGGATGATACGTATCGGCCGTATAGCTTACGCGCAAAAGCAATATGCTATTGCCGTTGCCCTGGAGCCACTGGGCGGGCGCCCCGTCCGTTTTTCTTGGCACGCGAGCCTGGCTCAAGGACGGTTTGCCGAAGCTAGAGAGATCTCCGACTGGCCGGGTGTAGCTAACCGTATCGAAAATTACCTGGATATAGCGCTCAATGAACGCGACCCGGAAGCGCTCAAGGCGGCTATTCAGGCGCTGCCGAAAACGAGTATCGCTGCTATCTCGCTTTATGCCCCGGTGCTGACCGAGATTGATTCGCCCGAGCGCATCCTGTCCATGCTGCGGGACGTTTATCGGGATGAGAATCTGCAATGGCCAAGAAAGCTTCACGACATTGCCATGGTGGCGGCGTATTTCGGCGATCCGCAATTCGCACTGCAAGTCAAAGGCCAGGAGGTTCGCACCAACTCAGCTCGTTTGGCCGCGCTCTGGTATCCCGTCATGTCTGATGTTAGACAATTGCCGGAATTCAAAAAACTCGTCACTGATTTGAACCTGGTCGAGTATTGGCGTGCCTATGGCTGGGCGGATGCTTGCAGGCCACTGGGCGACAATGATTTCACCTGCATGTGAAACATCACCGAAAGCATAAATGTCCGAGCTAATCTAAGCGATTTCAGGTGAATCGTGATTGATTTCGATTGTAAAGAAGCCGAGCGCTCGGAACTGATCGCAGATTATGCCGGCGTAGTCTTGCGAAAAATACGAGCCGACCAAATAGCCCGAACCACCAGCGACCTCGCTCTTTTCAATATTGGGCAGGAGCGCGGCGATCGCCGAATCCTGCTTTTTATTCTGCGGGGCAATAACGACGGCAAATCTCGCCTGTGCATCAGACGCGTTCATATAGCTAAGCAGCAAGCCGTCTACTTCTTCCAGGATCAATTTTTCCTGAGCGGAGACAGACTCATCAATCTTTGCAAGCACATGTAAGACATCGATCAGTTGTGAAACCTGCTTCACCGGTGGCGATGTATCCAGGTAATGCTCCACCTTTTTGTGCATTTTAAAAAAAATGGCCGGCTGATCATCAGCCACGAGGCGACTGTGTTCGTTCCAATCGAAATTCATGTGCCAGGTGTCTGCGAAAGACTGTATGAATTCCTTTTCACGCACTGTTAGTTTGCGATCGATATAAGCGAAATGCGCGAGGATACTCAGAATGATTTCGCTTCCGGATGGTCGGAAAAAGGAATTTGCAAGATCACCGACTTCAGAGCCCTCGAGCTTCAGTACTTCTTTCAGCCGGGTCCAGAACGTCTTGTGTCGATGACTTTGAACCCAAAGTCGAGAACCGATGAGAATATAGACAATACCGGATGCGATCCAAATTACACTATCGATCAGTCCCTGCCAGTGAGCGATGAAAATATAGTTGAGAGCAAAGAATGTCAGTGGAATTACGTAAATAACATTACCAACAATGGAGACACTGTCTGCAACTTCAGCGTTATGCTTTCTTTTCCAGATTTTGTTTATTTTCAGATACGCGGCCGCGACTGTAAATCCGAGCGACGCATAGGCCATGATGCCGATAAATGATTTGAAGAATTCCATTAGCGATTATTCCGATTAGTTTTATTTCGCAAAATCCTGCTCCTTCCATAGTCATTCGCTGTTGAGCTGGTCTAGACAGCCGGATTCGCAATGTGTTTCGCCCTTCCAACTGGCTGCTCGCGGGCGACCGTGGTTAACCGACAGAAATCGCCCCGTTACCGGTATTTTACAACCATTGTACGCTCGACAGAATTCCTGGTTTTCCCCTTCATCTGGCCAGTCAACGGTAGCTACGATTGCCGACATAACTGATCCCCAGAGGGGCGAAGGCAATCCTGCGCCTGCTACCAATAATTGGCTGTTCATATGCAGCAGACCAGCAAGCCTCGTTTCGGCGAGGCTTATTGCGTTTGGTGGATCATGTACTTGCGCTCAGCGCTGAAAAGGTATACTTTTTATACCATTATGGAATTCGAGTTCGATCCAGGGAAAAGCGACCGAAATCGCGCCAAGCATGGTATCGACTTTATTGAATCTCAGAAGCTATGGAACGATCCGAACCTGTTGGAAATTCCGG
>Ga0255049_10000613_pt1 | contig 21680 bp, 21 predicted proteins | sample JV7_2_3_MG_FD_183615 | JGI IMG/M metagenome (GOLD analysis project Ga0255049, IMG submission 183615) | Seawater microbial communities from Jervis Inlet, British Columbia, Canada - JV7_2_3 | ecosystem: Environmental > Aquatic > Marine > Inlet | place: Canada: British Columbia | collected 2016-10-06
CTCGGTGAAACCTACGCGGCACTGGTCAACAGCGCCCTCGCCAATGCCGCGATCGGACGCCAGGACATAACCGCTATCGGCTGTCACGGGCAAACCATTCGTCACAGCCCGGATTCGAGCACTCCGTACAGCGTGCAGATTGGCGACCCGAACCGTATCGCGACGCTAAGCGGCATTACCACGGTTGCCGATTTCAGGCGCAAGGATATCGCCCTCGGCGGCCAGGCTGCGCCGCTCGCGCCTGCCTTTCATCGTTTCCTGTTTCGCTCCGACGAGGAAGACCGCGTCGTCATCAATATCGGCGGAATCTCGAATATCACCTACCTGCCGGCGAAGCTCGAGCAGCCAGTACTCGGCTTCGACACAGGCCCGGGTAACACATTGCTCGATTACTGGATCGGGCGACAACGTGACTGCGCTTTTGATGACGACGGCGCCTGGGCCCGCAGCGGCCAGGTGAATGCAGGCCTGCTCGAACGCATGCTTGCCGGCGAGCCGTATTTTAAACTGAATGCCCCCAAGTCCACCGGTACCGAGTATTTCAATCCTGGCTGGCTAGAGACGTATCTCGAAGGCGAACTGGAAGCCGCCGACGTACAGGCAACCCTCGTGGAACTGACCGTCGAAACCGTCGCCGGGGCGATAAGGGATTTACCGTCGCCACCCCGAAATTGTTACCTCTGCGGGGGCGGCGCGCGCAATCGATACCTGCTGGAACGTCTCGCGCAGGCGTTGCCCGAATGCGGAATCACCACCACCGCGGCACTGGGCCTGGACGCTGATTTTGTCGAAGCCGCGGCGTTTGCATGGCTGGCGCGAGAACGTATCAACCTGCGCGACGGCAATATTCCCGAAGTCACGCGGGCGCAACGCGCCACCATCCTCGGTGGCGTCTACGCCGCCGGATAACGCCCTCAAATGTGAACTTGTTGACATAACAAGGGAACTTCCCCGACATGCCGATATCAAATTTCGCTACAAAATGCTATACTTTGGGGTAATTCTCTACGAGAACCGCGATGAGCATAACAAGGACTGTATCCGCTATCTCAGCCTGCATATTGCTGGCAATCGGCACTGCCGAAGCGGAGTTTATCGGTCTCAATATCGGTGCAAATCCCGCTCCAGCAGCGCACTCAGGCGCATTCAGCAACAGTTCCAGCAGTATCGACCTGGTCGACGATCTCGACGCCGATAGCTCGGCCCAGTCCTCCATGGTGCTTATCCTCGAGCATCCGATAGCGGTCCTGCCCAATGTCAGGTACCAGGGCTATAACCTCGACTCCTCGGACAACAGCAGCCTGAATTCGGATATCAGTTTAAATGGCGGCACCTTGAAGGCAGCCGGCAACGGCAACTCCGCCTTTGATCTCGATCATGAAGACATAGTGCTCTACTACCAGTTGTTGAATAGCGGGGTAGACCTCGACCTGGGGGTCGACCTGAAGCGCTTTGATGGTCAGATTTCACAGACCGGCAACGGCAGCATCTCCGTCGATGAAACCATACCACTGCTCTACCTGTCGGCGCGCATCGATCTGCCGGTAAGCGGTCTGTACCTGGGCGCCAAAATCAATGCCAATGTTATCGATCTCGGTATCAGCGAAAGCACCGCACAGGACTCTACCTTCCTGCTTGGCTACCAATCCGGAACGGGCCTGGGGATCGAGGGCGGCATCAAGTATTTCTCGCTTGAACTGAACGATGCCGACAACCTGGATAGCGACTTCGAGTACGATGGCCTCTTCCTCAACGGCTATATCAACTTTTAATCATTAGCTGTTCAAACGGGCCTGAAATTCAGCTAATTTCCAGCATTTAATCAGTCTTTTTTCAGCCTCCCTGCATAGGATGGCATCACAGGAAAACCTGTGATGCTTGCAAAAAAGCAGAGGATAATCTGAGATGAGATACCTGCACATACGCGCGAACGCCGATGCGATTCTTCACGAATTAACCGAGACGGCGCCGAACTAAATGGAGAAGGACGATCCGCAACCACAGGTCGAAGTTGCATTGGGGTTATTGACCACGAACATCGCGCCTTCGAGACCCTCGACATAATCGACCGTCGATCCCGTCAGGTACTGGTAGCTCATTTGATCAATCACCAGGGTTACTCCATCCTTCTCGACGGTACGATCGACAGGTTTGGTTTCCTCTTCAAGCGAGAAGGTGTACTGAAACCCCGAGCAACCACCACCGTAAACCGAGACGCGCAGCATCAGGTTCGGTTTCTGTTCTTCAACCTGCAAGGCTTTGAGCTTTTTAACCGCGCTATCGGAAAATTCGAGCAGGGTTTCGCCGGATTTCGGTCCCAGCGACATGCCAAAATTTGCATCGATGATTACTTCCATGATTTTACCTGTCTGATGTTCACGCTTGCCGTCGAGTATACCACTTTGAATCAGCTTTCGGTTAACGACTCACTGGTATCACCAATGTGGCCTTCCGACTTGTCTTCGAGCCGCTTGGGCAACTTGCTGCCCTGCGCCTGATGCACCAGGCCACCATTGACCTCGGCGCCGATCGCCATTTCGATCAAATTGTAATAAACGCTGCCCTTGATTCTCGATTTGGGTGCCAGTTCAACCCGGGTCGAGCCGAAAACGTCGCCGACAATTTCTCCGTTGAGGACCATGTTCGGCACCGTCACCTCGCCCTCTATATGGCCGAACTCGCTGAGTATCAACATCGCTGTGCTGCCTTCTTCGGCGGTTACATTTCCCTTGATGGTTCCATCAACGTGTAATCCACCAGAAAAAACCAGGTCGCCTGTGATAACGGTCCCCTGTCCTATCAGTGTATCGATACGAGCTGAGCTAAACCCCTTTTTCCTTCCAAACATCTAAACACCCTCGGACAGCACTACCGTCCATGAAATAGTTTCAGAAAAGGCTTTTACCTTTTTCGTGGTGGGCACGATTCCAATTTTAACCTCAAATGGCTCGAATCCTTCCGGCAAGCTGATATCGCCCTCAAAAACCTGGAAGTAACGAAAGGCAAACTTGGTGCCTTTAGAGGAATTTTCAAGTAATAAATCGGACAGATTCAGTTCACTAACGCTACCGTTACTCTCGCCACGAATCAACACCTTGGTGCCCCCACTTACCTTTTTAGTACTTTTTCCGCTCTTCGTCAGGATCATTTTGTAACTGTACTGATTCTGACTTTTCTTCTTACGCACCTCGAATGACTGCAGATTCACGCCCAGGGCTGCCTTCGAAGGCGACACGATGCCGCGATAAAACACCAGCTCTTCTTTCTGCGCGAGCAACTCCTGTTGCAGCCGAATCAACTCCTGGTTGGCCTGTTTGTAGGCTTCCCGTTCTATTTTGCTGCCACCTTCCAGGTAAGCATTTTCCTGCACCAGTTTATGATTACGACTTTCCAGTTCATCGATTCGGGTAATCAGGGTTTCACGTTCCAGCAATGCGCGATCCAGCTCGTACGACTGGTAACTCCTGCCAAGATGAAAGCTTACCGCCAGAAAAACCAACAACAAAAGGCAACCGACCCAGACTTTCCAGGGCCTGTATTGCCGAACCTGGAAGCCGCCATGCAAGCTACTCAAGGCACCATCCCCGGCGCGTCCAGTCCCGCGGTTTCATCCACGGCAAACATCAGGTTCATGTTCTGAATGGCCTGTCCCGCCGCGCCTTTTACCAGGTTATCTTCAACCGACAGCACCACGTACTTGTTGGCCGAAGCGAGGTAATGCACCGCGATCCGACACAAGTTGGCACCGCGCACGCTACGGGTTTCCGGGTGCGAACCCGCCGGCATTACATCGACAAATGGTTCGTCCCGGTAAAAATCTTCAAACAGGTTCTGGACATCGTCAGCCGGAGCGCAGGCATCCGCGTACACGGTGGCGTGAATTCCGCGAACCATGGGCATTAAATGCGGTGTAAACACGAGTTCGGCATCGGCATCGAGAGTTTGCAGGATTGCGCGGATTTCCGGCAAGTGCCGATGACCCTGCACCGCGTAAGCCTTGACCGACTCGGTAATTTCGCAAAATGCAGTGTCGATGCTGGCCTTGCGACCGGCGCCACTGGCCCCGGACTTGCAGTCGGCGATGATCGACCCGGGATCGATAAGCCGATTGCTCAACAACGGCAGCAAGGCCAGTATGACCGATGTCGGGTAACAGCCCGGATTGGCCACCAGGCGCGCACCACGGATCTGCTCACGGTTCAATTCGGGCAGGCCGTAAACCGCTTCTTCAACCAGCGCAGGACAGGCATGGGAAGCGCCATACCATTGCTCCCAGGTCGGAATATGCTTGATTCTGAAATCCGCCGCCAGGTCGATGACGCGGATACCCGCCTCGAGCAATTGCTCCGCCTGGGTCATTGCCGTGGTATTTGGTGTCGCGAAAAACACCACGTCGCAATCGCGATACGCGTCTACAGAGGGCTCGCAAAAATTCAAATCAACCAGGCCGCGCAAACTCGGAAAGAGATCAGCGACAGCACAGCCGGCCTGCGCACGCGAGGTAATCACTTCCAGCTTCGCCGACGGATGGCGTGCCAGCAGGCGCATCAATTCAACACCGGTGTACCCGGTGCCACCAACTATTCCGATCTTAATCATTTAATTGTGCAAATCATACCGCTAAAATGGACACGGCATTATACATCTACCCCATTGCGAGACCATTGAAAAGTAGCGCTCGGGCAAACGAATATTTGCGGGATCAGCGAGTCGAAAAGTGGCTTGGGACTCGGCAGGAGATTTTCTTATGATTTGGGTCAAGGCTTTTCACATTATTTTCATGGTCGCCTGGTTCGCCGGATTGTTTTATCTGCCGCGCCTGTTCGTGAACCACGCCATGGCCGAGGAAGACGAGGTCAGGGCCCGCTTGGCATTAATGGAAATCAGGCTCTACCGCTTTATCATACCGTGGATGGCGCTGACCATCGGCTTTGGTCTGTGGCTGATGTTCGACTATGCCTGGGCGGCCTACGCCCATATGTGGTGGCTGCATCTGAAACTGGTACTGGTAGCCGCCCTGGTCGGCTATCATTTTTACTGCGGCCGCATCATCCGCGATTTCAGCAACAATCGCTGCCGCCGTTCGCACGTCTGGTTCCGCTGGTTTAACGAGCTACCGGTACTGGTGCTGTTCGCCGCGGTCATTCTCGCGGTGGTGAAACCCTTCTAACCCTCCTCTGCTTCCGGCTATTGATATCACGGGCTATTGGAAGATCCAGGTGGTCCGACGCATCGGTAAGTGCTGCGCACTTTCCGGGATGACCATCGCTTTGGGCGATGGTCATTTGCCGGCGCGAATCAGGCCGCCGAGACCACGTTCATCGAGCCTGGCCGCATACATCTCACGGATCACTATCGAATCAGACATCGTCAGGGCCTGTTGCAACAATTCGGCCAGCTCTTCATAACTGAAAGACATAATGACTTTCTTGGCACGCAACAGGCTGCCCACACTCATCGAAAGGCTATCGATCCCCATGCCCAGTAACGCCATGACACCGAGGGGATCGCCAGCAAGTTCTCCACAGACACTCACCGGGGTTCCGCTAACCGCGGCGCCCTTCACGATCTGGACCATGGCCTTCAGCACCGCGGGATGCAGCGAGGAAAACAAATCGGCGACATTCTCGTTATTGCGATCCACCGCGAGCAAATATTGAGTCAAATCGTTGGTACCGATCGAGACGAAATCGGATAACGCGCAAATATCCTCGATCTGGTACACCGCCGATGGCACCTCGATCATGGCGCCGATCCTGGGCAGTGAAATTTGCCGGCCCGTCTCTTCCTCGATTTCGTCGCGAACGCGCCTGATCAGAACCAGGCACTCGACCAGTTCGGCTTTACCGCTAATCATCGGCAGCAGGATTTCAAGGTTATTTGCCTTGACGCTGGCGCGTATCATGGCGCGCACCTGGGTGACGAAGATCTCGGGATGATCGAGCGTGATGCGCACGCCACGCCAGCCGAGAAACGGGTTGGCCTCATGGATCGGAAAATAGCTGAGCGGTTTGTCTCCACCGACGTCGAGCGTGCGCAGGACTACCGGCATTCCCTTGAAGGTTTCCAGCACATCCCTGTAAATCAGGTACTGCTCCTCCTCGCTGGGGAAGCGGTCGCGAATCTGAAATGGAATCTCGGTACGATAGAGCCCGACGCCTTCCGCGCCGCTGCGCAGCGAGGGCATGTAATCCGACATCAAACCGGAATTAACCAGCAGCGAAACCTGGTGCTGGTCAGTGGTAATCGCGGGCTGGTTTTTCAGTTCGAGCAGGTCCTGTTCGATTGCCGCCTCTTCCTTGAGGTACTGGCGGTACTCGGCCAGTATCGACTTGCCCGGATTGACAAATGCCGAACCGTTGTAACCGTCGACAACCAGGTTGACGCCATCGAGTTGCTTAACCGGCAGGTTGGGCACGCCCATAACGGCCGGAATTCCGAGCGCATGCGCCAGGATCGAGACATGCGATGAGCTGCTGCCGTGAGCCGAGACGATGCCGCTCAGACATTCGATGGGCACATCGGCCAGATCGGTGGCGGTGACTTCATCGCCAACCAGAATCGTGTGGTCGGGAAAATCAATATAAGCGCTTTGCTCGAGCATCAGTTTGCGCAGCACGCGCAAGCCGAGATCGCGAATATCGTTAGCGCGCTCGGCCAGGTAGCGATCCTCCATCTGGGTAAACACGTAGGCATGCTGCTCGATGGTTTCGCGCCAGCTCGAAGGCGCCCAGTTGCCCGCATTGATGCCCTGTTCGGTATCGTCGATCAGGGAACCACCGCTAAGCATCTGCGCATAGGCGATGAATAGCGCACACTCCTCTTCCGGCAGAGACGCGCGCATCAGGTTCGCCTGTTCGGTAAGCTCGTCGCAAACCTTGCGCACGGCTTCCCTGAAACTCTTGAGTTCGCCTTCGATATCGTCGGTTTTCTTATCCGGAACCGAATCAAAATTAACACCACGATTCAACACCAGCGCCACGCCGATGGCCATGCCGGGGGCGCTCGCGACCCCCTTGAGTATATGCGTTGCCTGCTCCGAGCTGAATCGATCCTGGCTCTCGGCGCGTTCTATCGACGTCGCAAGCTGCGCCGCCAGCGTGGTCAGGAAGGCTTCTTCATCTTCATTGAAGGCATTCTCGATACGCTGCACCGCAATCACCCCGAGTACATCGCGGTGCGCGATAATGGGCACGCCGAGCATGATCGGAAAGGCCGTCTCGCCCGATTCCTGAACCAGCATGAACTTCTTGTGGGCGGGCGCGTCGATCAGGTTCATGGCTTCCGCGCGAACCGCGATGGTGCCTATCAGCCCCTGCCCCAGCGTGCGCTTGACCTTACCGATGATTTCCGGATTCAAACCGCTGCAGGACTGCAGGACCAGTACCCCGGGCTCTTCCTTTGCAGTCAGGTAAATAGTACAGGCGTCGGCGTTCAAATCGCGCCTCAGACTTTCGGTGATCAGGACAAGCGCACGATCGATGCCAGGAGCCCGGTTGACCTCCTGAACAATGCGTTGCAGCCTGTGGATCATCGATGCCAAATCTGTTTACCCCCGGGATATTAGTTATCAGTCGGCAACTTGCGGCAGGCTGGTCTCGAGCTGTGCCAGTGCGCACTGATAGACGCGACGTTTGAAAAATACGACATTTTCCGCCGGGTACCAGTAGTCAACCCACTTCCAGTGGTCGAACTCCGGTGTCGACGAGACGCCGAGATCGAAACTGTTTTCGTCGGATTCGAGCCGCAACAGGTACCAGAGTTGCTTTTGTCCGATGCATCGCGGTTCGGATCGTCGCATCAATCGCCGCGGCAGCTTGTAGCGTAACCAGCTGTCGGTCGAACCCAGCAGTGAGACATTTTCCGGTTTCAGACCGGTTTCCTCCCACAGCTCCCTATACATTGCATCCTGCGGATTCTCGTCGGGGCTGATTCCTCCCTGTGGAAACTGCCAGGCATCCTGCCCAACACGACGCGCCCACATGACCTGGCCCAGGACATTACAGAGGATAATGCCGACGTTCGCGCGGTAGCCATCTGTATCAATCATTTCGCCGGTCACCATAAATCGTTTAGAATCTCGGCCGCCCATTCTGACATAGACATTCCGAACCCAGCAAGCGACGACGGCGCACAGCGAACATGACAATCGCGGTATTTGATCTTGACCACACCCTGATAAACGGCGATAGCGACTACCTGTGGGGCGAATACATGGTCGCTAAGGGCATCGTCGATGAGCAGGCATATCGCCTGCGAAACGAGGTTTTCTACCAGGACTACCAGCGCGGCTCCCTCGATAACGATCAATACCTTGCATTTGCGCTGGAACCCCTGACCCACTATAGCATTGAGGAACTTTATGCCTGGCGAGCGGACTACGTTGATAAATGGATAAAGCCGCTGATTGCACCGGGCGCCGCCGGGCTACTCGACGAACATCGCGCACGCGATCACGACTTACTGATTATCAGTGCCACCCACCTGTTCGTGAGTGAACCAATCGGGGACTTGCTGGGAGTTCCGACTGTACTTGCAACCACGCCGGAGATCATCGACAACCGTTATACCGGCCGTTTCCTGGGCACTCCGACCTACCAGGCCGGCAAGGTGAGCGTACTCCGGGAATGGCTCAGCGACAGCCACCACGACCTCGCTGGCAGTTATTTTTACAGCGATTCAATCAATGACCTGGCGCTGCTGGAAGCCGTCGACAACCCGGTCACGGTGAATCCGGATGACGACCTCAAGGCAATCGCGGAATCCCGAAACTGGAAAATCATCGACCTCGGCTGACCCAACGAATGGTTTTCGCAGAGGCGCAGGGAGCGCAAAGATCGCAGGGAACTGGAAGGGTGGTCGTAGACCGAATGCTTTTCCTGGCTTCAGTTACCCCTGTTTTCCTTGATACCAATTACCTTACCTTTGCGCTCTCGGCGTCTCCGCGCCTCTGCGAGAAATTTCGCTTGAACGCAGCTGATCGAGGCTAGGCCTTGGGGAGGGTGACTCCTTTCTGCCCCTGGTACTTCCCGCCGCGGTCCTTGTAGGAAATTTCGCAGATTTCATCCGATTCGTAAAACAGCATCTGCGCCACCCCCTCGTTGGCGTAGATCTTCGCCGGTAACGGTGTGGTGTTGGAAAATTCGAGCGTGACATGCCCTTCCCACTCGGGCTCCAGGGGCGTGACATTAACGATGATGCCACAGCGGGCGTAAGTGGATTTGCCGAGACAGATCGTCAGGACACTACGAGGAATGCGAAAATACTCCACGGTTCGCGCCAGCGCAAAGGAATTCGGCGGAATGATACAGACATCCGACTGGATATCGACAAAACTGTCATCGGCGAAATTCTTCGGATCGACGATGGCCGAATTGATATTGGTGAAGATCTTGAACTCGTCGGCACAGCGCACATCGTAACCGTAGCTCGAAGTGCCATAGGAAATAATGCGTCCAGCGGACGACTCGCGTACCTGGCCCGGTTCAAAGGGCTCGATCATGCCATCCGATTCCGCCATGCGGCGGATCCACCGATCCGATTTAATACTCACGTGCAAATCCCGAAAAATGCGCAGTATATCCGTTCCCGGGGATCGGCGTCGATGTCGATTCGAAATTTGTCGATTTACTATTGAGACCCTTAGACAGGGCGCTCCTTAAAATGGTCATGGAGGGCATCGCTGAGCATCCTGACCCGACCCGAAACCAGCCGTCCCGGCGGGTACACGGCATACATACCTACCTCGGGACGCGCAAATTCGGTCAGGACAGGGACCAGTCCGCCACTGTCGATATAGCGCTGTAGCAGCGCCACCGGGCCGGCGACAATCGCCTGCCCACAGCTCGCGACCGCGGCCAGGAACTCGCCATTATTCGCGCTCAGCCGGTACTTCATGCGCGGGCTGATCCGCTTGCCATCCCGCAGGTAATACCACTGGCGACCCACGCTGACATTGCTGTATACGAGAACCTCGTGTCCGGCCAGTTCGGCGGGGTGACGCGGCATACCCCGGGCGCGCAGATACTCCGGACTTGCGCACACGGCAAAGTTCACACTGGCGAGTTTGCGCGCAATGAGGCTTGAGTCTTTCATTTCACCAACACGTATCGCGAGATCGATGTTTTCCGCGACCAAATCCAGTTCACGGTCATTCAGATCGACCTCGATATTGATCCGCGGATGCCGCGCCAGAAATTCGCTGATCGGTTGGGCAAGCTGGCTGACGCCGAACCCCAGTGGCAACGCCAGCCGAATACGCCCCGAAATAGAAGTTTGGCCACGCACCACGGACTGTTCGGCATCCTGCCAATCACACAGCAGCTGGGTCGCACGCTGATAAAATTCCCGGCCCGCGTCGGTAAGCGATTGACGTCGGGTGGTGCGTTGCAGCAACTGCACCCCGAGCCGACGCTCGAGTTCACTGACGCGGCGGCTAACCATCGACTTGGCGATGCCCAGCTTTTCAGCGGCATTGCCAAACCCCTTGAAATCGACGACTGCGACGTAGGCTTCCAGTTCTTCAAAGCGACTCATATTGTTCCTGTTTTAGCAATTATATAAATCAAATTTCAGTATTTATTAAATTTACAGAACAACAATAATAGTCCCACCCTAACTAAAGAGGCAACCAAAATGGAGTCAAAAACAGTCCGAATCCTGCGACTTGACGCGAGCGCCAACCCGGAATCATCGGGCAGCCGCAAACTTGGCGACCACTTGCTCAGACAAATCGCGCTCACGAATCAACACATTGAAGTTCGAGAACGCGATCTGAACCGGGATGCTCAATTCATAGACGGTGACTGGATTGCGGCCAACTTCAGCGCCGCCGACAGCAGATCCGATGCACACAATCAGCGCCTGGCGCAGTCCGATAAACTGATCGCGGAACTCGAATGGGCAGACCACCTCGTGCTCACTACGCCGATGTACAATTTCGGAATACCCTCGACGTTGAAAGCCTGGATCGACCAGGTCTGCCGCGCCGGGGTTACTTTTCGATACACGGCAGAAGGACCGGTGGGTTTGCTTACCGGCAAGCGCGCTGATATCGTCATTACCACCGGTGGCGCCGCGCTCGGCAGCCCGGTTGATTTCGTCAGTAGTTACCTGCGCCAGGTGTTGGCTTTCATCGGCATCAGCGAGATCGATATCACCGGCGCCGACGGCATGAATCAGGATTCCGAGCAGAGTTTTGCGCGCGCAGTTCGACAGATTGAACAGCGCTATCCCGCCGTTGCAGCCTGAGGTAAGGTCATGAGTGTTCGTGAAATCGAAAAAATCGTCAGCGGGCAAGCCACCAGTGACGGCGCCGGGGTTGAGTTGGTGCGCATGATCGGGCAACCGCAGTTGATGGACCTCGACCCTTTCCTGCTGCTCGACGCGTTTCGCTCGGATGATCCGGATGATTATATCGCCGGTTTTCCGCCGCATCCGCACCGCGGCTTCGAGACCGTCACCTACCTGCTCAACGGGCGCATGCGCCACCGCGATAACGCCGGCAACGAAGGCGTTATCGAGCCCGGCGGCATACAGTGGATGACCGCGGGCAGGGGAATCGTGCATTCGGAGATGCCGGAACAGCAGGACGGTTTGCTGGAGGGCTTTCAGCTGTGGATCAACCTGCCGGCCGCGCACAAGATGACGCCACCGGCCTACCAGGAGCACGCTGCGGCGGGCATACCGGTCGAATCGCGCGACGGCGCCGAAATCAGGGTCATCAGTGGAACGACCTCGCAGGGCACAACCGGTCCGGTAACGCAACCCCTTACCGAGCCGCTTTACCTGGACGTATCTTTAGCGCCCGACAGCGAGTTCGACGAGTCACTGGCGACTGCTCATAACGCCTTTATCTACATCATCGGCGGCGAGATCTCACTCGAGGCCAGCGATGCAAGCCCCGTCAATCTCGGTCACGACGAACTGGCTGTGCTGACCCGAGGTGATCGGGTCGTGATGCAGGCCGGCGCCGAGGGTGGCCGTTTTCTACTGATCGCCGGCAAGCCGTTGAACGAACCCATCGCACGCGCCGGCCCCTTCGTCATGAACACCGAAAGCGAGTTGCGCCAGGCTTTCAGCGACTATCAGCGCGGCGCTCTTTAAATAAACCCTTTGTCATACCCGTTCTGCCGATCTCGAGCAAATATTCCTCGGGCGCCCGTTGAACTATCAGGTGAACCATTTCATCGCGGTCACGGCCTCGGGTGTCTTTACCCAGCGAAATCGACAGGGGCCCAAAGTCAGGTTAAATCTGGTAAACAAGGCTGGGCGACCGCCCGCCGATGCCTAAAACACAGATAGGCCACAACCTGAAACTACCCTATTATAGCGTTTTCGTTAACGTCATCTGGAGTATGTAAATGTTGGTCAGCGAGGCACTGAAAAAACGCAAGGCAACCCGGTCTTTCCTGCCCAAAACCGTGGAGCATGAAAAGATCGTTCGTATACTCGATGCCGCCCGCCATGCGCCATCAGGCACCAACACCCAGCCCTGGAAGGTCGCGGTAATCACCGGCGAAACCAAACAGGCGCTGTGCTCGGCCATGGAAAGCAGCTTTCGTGGCGGTAACCATGGAAAGATGGATTATCAATACTACCCGGTGAAGTTTGAAGGCATCTATAAGGAACGAAGGCGCGCCTGCGGATTGCAGATGTACGCAACCCTGGACATCAGCCGTGACGACAAGCAGCGACAAACTGATCAGTGGGCAGCCAACTACCGGGCCTTTGAAGCACCGGTAATGCTGCTTTTCTTCATCGACAGGGAACTGGAGACTGGTTCCTTTTTTGACTACGGGATGTTCTTTCAGTCATTGATGTTGGCTGCCGTCGAAGAAGGACTCGCCACCTGCCCACAAGCGGCATTGGCGGAATATCCGGATATTGCCCGAGAGATGCTTGGCTATTCAGCGGATACACAACTGGTAGCGGGAATGGCCCTGGGATATGAAGAAGAGGAAGCCCTGGTTAACTCTTATCGCACCCCCAGAGAGCCCGTGGATAATTTCACCCGCTTCTTTGAGTAGTCTCCCTAAGTTCGACAGACTGCCAGGGCGCGTAATTTGTATCGTTGAATCTTTCCTGTCACGGTTTTTGGTAACTCATCGACAAACCGAATCCAGCGTGGATATTTGTAGGGAGCCAGGCTCGACTTGCAATGTTGCGTCAATTCATCTGCCAACTGCCGAGTTTGAGTCGATGCCTGCTTAAGTACAACGTAAGCCTCGGGTTTCACCAGCCCGGCATCATCAGCCCTGCCAATCACCGCGGTTTCCAGCACTGCGCTGTGTTCCATGAGCGTTGCCTCGATCTCAAATGGTGAACACCAGATACCACCAACCTTGATCATGTCGTCATTACGACCACAGTAGTGATAATAACCATCTTCATCCTGGAAGTAGGTATCTCCCGTTTTCAGCCATTCACCCATCATGTGGGACGCTGTCTTTTGCGGATTATTCCAGTAACTGCGTGCAATGGAATCACCTTTGATCATCAACTGACCACTTTCTCCAGTGGCGACAGGCAGATCGTCGTCACCCAATATCCGTGCCTGGTATCCAGCTACCAGACGACCACTGCTGCCTGGACGAATATCACCTGCGCGGTTGGAAATAAAGGTGTGCAGCGTTTCGGTGGAACCGATGCCATCAAGGATATCGAGTCCCGTCCGATCACGCCATTGCTTCAGAATTTCCCCTGGTAACGGCTCACCCGCCGATACGCAGTAACGTACCGAGCTGGTATCAAATTGGGTGGTTTGCATTGATTGCAATTGAGTCATATACAGAGTAGGCACGCCAAAATAAAGTGTTGGTCGAAATTTTCGAATGGTTTTGGATGTTGAATCGGGTGTTGGCCGGGCATCGTCCAGTATGGTGGTACCACCGACCCATAGAGGGAACGTCATACCATTACCCAAACCAAAGGCAAAAAACAGTTTGGCGGCAGAAAAACAGATGTCTGATTCAACCACGCCCAATGTTTCCACACCGTAGTACTGGCTGGTCACCGCCATGTCGCGATGCCGATGTATGGTCCCCTTCGGATTACCGGTAGAACCCGATGAATACAACCAAAAACAGTCGTCTTCGGCCCTCGTCGGCACCACTTCGACTTCGGTCTGCGCCGCGGCAATCATCGCCTGGAAGCTATTCCCCTTGCCTTCGGTCCTGATTGCGTGTTCGGGTGCTCTAAACGATTCTTCGAGGTATAGCTTATCCATTGCTGGCTCCACTTCCGCGGCAAATTCTGGTGAATATATTACCGCCCTGCATTGGGAATCGGCGATGATAAAGCGGTAGTCCCCGGACCTTAACAATGTATTAATCGGTATAGGAATGATGCCAACTTTAATGGCGCCCCAAAAACAATAAAAAAACTCGGCGCAGTCTTTTATAACCATGACAAGACGGTCCCCATGACCAAGACCCAAAGCAAGCAAACCATTGGCGGAGCGATTTACGTTGATTTGTAACTGTGAGTAGCTGACCTCGATGTCCCGGTTGGTGCGGATCGCAATTTTTTCTCCACGTCCCTCGTCGAGATGTCGATCGATGAAAGGTACCGCAACATTGAATATCTGTGAAAACTTCAGCCTGCGCCCCGGGCTGGATTGACTTACAACGTGATCGGACATATGCAACGCTCGGTAGTTTAGGTTTTGTGGCACTGGCAATTAATTATTAACCCGATCGCATTCAAAACTGATCACGAAAAAATCTCGCGCTGGCCCGTAATCGAAATCTTCGGACCGTGTCATCCAGTCCTGGGACTAAGGATCGTCACATACCGGTAAACTCAATACACCCATCGGGCAGCATGTAAAGAACCAGGGCTTCACCATTGGTGACGGTCGGGCGATGATCCGACCCGGGCTCATAGACACACCAGCCGCAACCTTTACCATCGAACAGGGCCTCGGCAGTCACTGGCATTACCATACAGATTTCACCCCTGGGATGCCGATGGTGCGGTCCTACGATATCTTTCAGGTCGACGACATCCACGCTCAGCATGGCGGTTTCCGCCGACGCTTCGATTACCCGGCCAAAGCGCCGTCCTTCGCTGCCCTCTGAGCACATCCATCCGTCGGATATCGCCTGGTGACAGGCCGTCTCTATGGCCTCGTAAACATCACTGCCCGGTGGAAACTGACGGTTAAGCTCGCTTGCCAGATCATCATCTACCGGCTTCCCTGCTATCTGGTTGGTAACGGGTTGCAACAAGGTTTGAAACTCATTGGTATTCATTGGTTAGCCTCATGAGATAGTAAACTAGTTGATAAAGCACCTTAGGGATTGCAGGCCCTGGTTCCTCAAACACCCATATGTCGCTTGTGTATATCGGGTTGTGCGGCCAATTCCTCGGAGCCACCCTGATATACGATACTCCCTTTCGATATAATATGGTTACGCTCGGCCACGCCGAGCAACGCCTTGATTTCCTTATCGATAATAATGCTGGCGATACCGGTTTCCTTGATGGTGCGAATCACCGACCAAATTTCCTTGCGCACCAGCGGGGCCAATCCTTCAGTGGCCTCATCCATGATGATCAGGTTGGGATTGGTCATCAGCGCCCGCCCGAATGTCAGCATTTGCTGCTCGCCACCAGACAGCTGATTCCCCATATGATGGCGCCGCTCGTAGATAAGCGGGAAAGTCTCGTACACTCGATCGAGCGTCCAGTCACGACCACCGCCAACACCTGGCCGTGCTGCCATAATCAGGTTTTCGTACACCGATAAGGTTGGAAAAATCTCCCTGTCCTCAGGCACATAAGCGATGCCTTGACGAATGATGCGGTGAGTCGGGTGCCCCGTCATGTCTTTGCCATAAATCAGCACTTTACCCTTGCTGGGCGGGGTGAGGCCGAGAATAGTCCGCAGCGTTGTGGTTTTTCCCATACCGTTTCGCCCTAACAAACTGATGGTTTCTCCAGGATAAACCGTCAGGTCTATACCGTGAAGAATGTGGCTGGCGCCGTAATGGGTATGTAATCCCGTCGCCTGAATAATCGGCACCCTGTCCGCTGCCGACTTCATGACTCGTCCTCGTCTTCGCCCAAATAGGCCTCATGAACCGCCTTGCTGTTACGGATCTGTTCCACGCTACCGGTTTCCAATACCTGGCCATTAACCATTACCGTGAGTTTTTGGGCGATGGAAAAAACCGCGTCCATATCGTGTTCGATGAGTATCAAGGTATGATCCTCGGCCAGTTTTTTCAGCAACTCGATGATTTCGAATGATTCTTCCTGCCCCATGCCGGCTAGCGGCTCATCCAGTAACAACAACTGTGGATTCGTGGCCAGCATCATACCTATTTCCAGTTGGCGCTGTTCACCATAACTCATGTGCGCCGCTACGGTGTTGCGTCGTTGATACAGCCCGCAATCGCGCAATGCCTTGTCGGCGTGCTCACGCACCTCGTCGTAGAGCCTGGCGGGACGGATAAAACGCATGCAGGTAGGCAGGCGTGATTGAGCGGCCAACCAGCAATTTTGCAGGCAACTGAACTCAGGGAAAATATTGGTTTTCTGATAACTGCGACCGATTCCCAGCTGGGAAATCTTGTCGGGCGGGAGGTTGGTGATGTCCTGGCCGTTAAAATGGGTACTACCGAACGAGGTATCGATATCACCGGATAGCAAATTGATAAATGTCGTCTTGCCGGCGCCGTTCGGACCGATAATCGCGTGTACCTGGCCACGCTCGAATTGCAGACTAACCTTGTCAACAGCGACCAGAGCACCGAATGTGCGACTTAAGTCACGGGTTTCAAGAATTAGCTCAGGGGTCACTTGATTCGCCGTTTTTCTCTGTGGCCAGAGGCTTGGAATCCGTCGCGGGTTTATCGAGTTTCGCGGCAAGATCCTCTATCAATCCGGCAATACCTCGGGGTAAGAACAGTACTACCGCAATCACAAAAAATCCCATCAACAAAATCCAGTGTACCGTTAATTCCTGAAACCAGTCCTGCAGAAAGATCATCGCGAACGCGCCCAGAATCGGACCGTATAAAGTGCCCATACCACCCAGAATCACGATCATCAATATCAACCCGGACTCATGCCAACCGAGATGACCCGGACTTACAATGCCGCCGTGCATGCCTTCAAGAAATCCGGCCAGACCACCAATTGAACCGGCGATGACGAAACTCACCAGTTTGTAATAAAAGGTTGGGTAACCCAGCGCCCGGGTTCGATTTTCGTTGGCGCGTATCCCCTGAATGACCTGTCCAAATGGTGAAGCCAGCAACATGCGTAACAGAAAATAGACCAGCAGCATACAGGCCAGGATGAAGTAATAAAAAACGGTATGATTGTCCAGGTCCAGCAAGGTAATGGAACCCAGGGTGACGCTGGGTTTGAAAAATATAAAGATACCGTCAGACCCCCCCAGATCGGTGTTTTCATTGAAGTAGTAAAACAGCATCTGGGCAAACGCCAGGGTAATCATGATAAAGTAAATACCGCTGGTTCGTACCGAGAACCAGCCAATTATCAGCGCCGCGAGCGCAGTGCCCAATATGCAAAACGGTAGCGCTAACCAGATACTCACCGCTGCGGATTCGGGTGAAATTATCGCCAGTAGATAACCCGCCAGCCCGTAATAGGCGGCATGACCCAGACTGACCAGCCCGGTGTAACCAATGAGTAAATCCAGGCTCATTGCCAAAATGCCGAAAATCATCATATTCATGACCAGGCCGACATAAAAATGCTCACCCACCCACGGAAACGCCACCAGCAGTAACAGGTTGAACATCAAAAAATATCGAATCAAGCGTGATGGCCTGGTATTCATTTCAGGTTCGACCAAACAAGCCCTGCGGCCGCCAGATTAATATCAAAGCCATGGTGGCGTACACGGCCATGGAAGCAAAATCCGGTATCAGCACCTTGCCGAAGGTATCAGCCAGACCAATGATCATGGCTCCGACAAATGCGCCTTTCACGGACCCGATACCACCGATCACCACTACCACAAACGAAATAATCAATATCTGGTCGCCCATCCCCGGATACACCGAGCTTACCGGTGCGCCAATCATGCCGGCAAACGCCGCCAACGCGGCACCGGCACTGAAAACAATGGCATAAAAGCGGTTTATATTTATCCCTAGCGACTGCACCATTTCGCGGTTAACCGAACCGGCGCGAATAATCATACCCAGCCGGGTACGGGCAATAACGAAATACATCCCGGCGGCCACCAACATGCACACCACCGAGATAAACAATCGATAAATCGGGTAAACCTGGGTTTCGGTCAGCGCAATAGAACCATCGAGTACCGCCGGCACCGGCACACTGTAAAAGTCCGAACCCCAGAGTATTTTCTGCAATTCATTGAGGATTAAAATCAGGCCGTAGGTGAGCAAGACCTGGTACAAATGATCTCGCTGGTATAAACGCGCAATAGCCAAACGTTCGATCACATAACCCATCACCAGCATGATAGGTAATCCCAGCAATATACCGACAAAGTAGTTATCTACCACCCCGGTGAGCCAGTAAACCAGATAGGCGCCAAACATATAAAAAGCACCGTGCGCCAGGTTGATAATACCCATGATTCCAAACACCAGGGTCAGACCGCTGGCTACCAGGAATAGCAAAAACCCGTACTGGATACTGTTCAGCAGCTGGATTAAAAATGTCATCATATCCATGGATTATACAAAGCTGAAACAGGCGCGCACAAGAACCCCCCGGGACGGGGCTGGCCCGTGTTTCCCGCCACTCTCACTGCCTGGAGGTGAGAAATGCAGGCCGGGAAACAAACCATCGCGAGTTGCCAACGAAAGCTCGTTGACAACTCGCCCCTGGTGAGATAGGCGGCCAGTGCAAATCAGGTAGAAATTTTCTACTGATTGGCCTATGCCATGTTGCAACCTTCAGCAGGGTCTTCCAGTCCTTTGGCCGCTACGCCCAGTAACTTCTGCTTGCCGCTGCGGACTTCACGCAGGTAAATATCCTGCACCGGGTTGTGGGCGGCCGACATGTGCCAGGAGCCTCGCGGGCTGTCGGGAAATTTCGCTCCTGACATGGCCTTGATCAACTCACTGGTAGCACCGGAATCGCCGCCCACCTGGGTCATTGCCTTGATAATCAGTGCCGCCGCATCGTAGCCTTGCACGGAAAAGACATTTGGCATTTTTCCGTAAGCCTTATCGTACGCTCTGCGGAAAGCCTGGTTAGCGGCATTGTCCAGATCACCCGAGTAATGCAAAGTGGTTTTAATCCCTTCAGCCGCCGCGCCTTGTGCCTTGGAAACGCCCTCGGTCAAAAAGCCCGGACCGTATAAAGGTATGTTGTCTTTCAAACCGGCCGCCGCGTAATCCTTGACGAACTTGACCGCGCCGCCGCCGGAGAAAAATGCAAATACCGCGTCTGGTTTGATTGCGGCTATTTCAGAGAGGTTTGCCTGGAACTCGACGTCCGGGAAGGGCACCTGGATATCCTTGATCACCTTGCCGCCGTTTTGTTCGAAGGCACTTTGCCCGGCATCCATCATTTGCCTGCCTGCAGCGTATTTCCAGGCAATGGTGATCGCGGTTTTGTGACCGTCATCCGCCATGACCTTGCCGCCGGGGAACGCAGGTTGCCAGTTACTGAACGAAGTGCGAAAGATGTTATCGGCACACAAGGGGCCGGTTACGGCGTTCGAACCCGCATTGGGCACGATCATGATCGGGCTCTCACGCGGCCCGACCAATTTTGCCATAACCGCGGCAATTCCCGAATGGACGGGTCCAACCAGAAAATCCACCTTTTCCTTGTCCATCATTTTCTTCGTATTTTGCGGCGCCTTCGGTACCGACATTTCACTGTCGATCGGGATGTATTCAACCTCGCGACCGGCTATGGTGCCACCCTCCATCTGCACCCGTAATTTAAATGCGTCAGTAATAGAATTACCGAGCATCGCGTAGGTGCCTGAATAGGGCAATAAAATTCCAATTCGGACTTTACTCGAACCACCTATGGCGAAACTTGCCGGTATAAGTCCACCGACGGCGGTTGCGCCAGCAGCCACGGCCGTTGTCTGCAAAAAACTGCGGCGTGAAAAACCCTTACTACTCTCTTTTGGCATGATAATCTCCTCTCAGTTGGTTAACCTGACCAGAATCGGTACTGGTCTTTTTTAAACAAGGACAATGAACAAGCCAGTAGCCTGTTTCAATGCTTGCGGATCTTTATATCTGGGCAACTTGTTTATTAGTGATCATCTTTTCTAGGTGCGCAATTTAAACCGCTGTATCTTTCCGGTCGCGGTTTTTGGCAATTCGGCGGCAAAGTTAATCCAGCGCGGATACTTGTACGGCGCCAGCCCCTGTTTGCAATGCTGGGTCAGTTGCTCGATCATATCTTCGCTTTGATCGTCGGGATTTTGCAGCACCACAAAAGCTTCGGGCTTGACCAGGCCTTCTTCATCTTCGCGGCCGACCACCGCCACCTCCAGCACCGCGGGATGTTCGGTAAGCCGGTCTTCGATTTCAAACGGTGAACACCAGATGCCGCCGATTTTCAGCATGTCGTCATTGCGCCCACAGTATCGATAGTAACCATTCTCATCCAGGATGTAGGTATCGCCGGTGTTCAGCCACCCATCCACCATCGTCGCGGCGGTTTTTTGCGGATTTTTCCAGTAACAACGCGCCGTGGAATCGCCCTTGATCAGCAAATGCCCCGATTCGCCGGTTGCCACCGCTTCACCGTTATCATCGACAATCCTGGCCTGGTAGCCCGGGACGACCGTTCCGGAGGTACCCGGTTGAATATCGTCGAGCCGATTGGAAACGAAAATATGTAACGCTTCGGTGGATCCGATACCGTCAAGAATATCCAGCCCTGTTTGCTGTTTCCAGCGTTTGAGAATATCCGCGGGCAGCGCCTCTCCGGCCGAAACACATGCCCGTAACGAACTCAGGTCGGGTTTTTCCTGTGCCATTTCCTGTAATTGGGCTGCATAGAGCGTGGGTACGCCAAAATACAGGGTAGGCCTGAATTCTTCGATCACCGCAAATGTGGTTTTAGGCGTCGGTCGCTGATCGTATAGTATTGCGGTCGCGCCGCTCCATAGCGGAAAGGTCATACCGTTACCCAGGCCGTAAGCAAAAAACAACTTGGCCGCGGAAAAACAAACATCGGATTCATTGACGTGCAGGGTTTCACAACCATATTTCTGACTTGCAACCACCATGTCCCGATGGCGATGAATGGCGCCCTTGGGCCGCCCGGTGGACCCTGACGAATACAACCAGAAACAATCGTCTTCCGCCGTGGTGAGCGCCGGTGTCAACTCCTCGGCAGAATCGTTGAGTAAGGAAACGAAATCCTGATCGCCGCCACTGACTTGAAGGCAGTGAGCGGGCTTGACGCCCACATCGGCAATTGCGGGTTCTACCTCGGCACTGAATTCGGCGGAATAAATCAGCGCCTTACCCTCGGAGTTATCGATGATGTAACTGTAATCCCTGGCACGCAGCAAGGTATTGACCGGCACCGGAACAATACCCGCCTTGATGGCGCCCCAGAACAGGTAGTAAAACTCGGGACAGTCCTTGACTATCATCAGTACTCGATCACCGGGCTGTATTCCCAGCGCCAGCAGGGCGTTACCCGCCTGGTTAACCCGTTGAAACAACTGAGAATATAGAACGGTC
>Ga0255049_10000614_pt1 | contig 21631 bp, 38 predicted proteins | sample JV7_2_3_MG_FD_183615 | JGI IMG/M metagenome (GOLD analysis project Ga0255049, IMG submission 183615) | Seawater microbial communities from Jervis Inlet, British Columbia, Canada - JV7_2_3 | ecosystem: Environmental > Aquatic > Marine > Inlet | place: Canada: British Columbia | collected 2016-10-06
CCTGCCTTTTTTCTTGCAAAACCCTCTTTTTTTGCTCGATATGGTACTATCAAGACTTAAAACCGGAGATTTAACGATGGCACAGACTCCTACCCCGATGGGGCCGAATGGCGCACCGATGCAGGACGATCAATTATTGATTTCGATGGGTGTTTATGAGGGTATTACCAGTATAAACAAGTTTGGGCGTAATACTGATGTAGCGAGTGGGGTTGAGGAAGAAATCTGGGATGGTTCCGCTGCTTATTCATTCCCTGCAACTGCCTTGATTACGAGTATTTCACAGACTACCGATCAAGTGGCTTTACGCGGTGAGACTGTTGAGATTGAGGGGCTTGACGCGAATTACGATAAAGTGACGCAAAATGTTATTCTTGACGGCACATTAACGACCACCGTGGTAACGCTGACAACCGCATTAATACGGGTGTTTCGGGCGAAAATTCAATCGGGCGTGGTTGCTGATTCGACGGTGAGGGTACATAACGCGGGTGAGACTGTGGATTACGCGGTCATATCGGTAGGCAATCAGCAGACCGAAATGGCCATGTATACTGTTCCCGCAGGAAGTACGGGATATATGACTAATTACTACGCCCACCACAACCCAAAGACGGGTCAGAACTTCACCTCTAATCCAATTAGAATTTGGGCAGCAGATAACCATAATGGTTATGCCAGGCAGATCAAGCATATCGTTGGAATACCCGAAGATTCGGGCTTTCGTCATCCATTCGCCCCTTATTTAACATTTACTCAAAAAACCGATATTATATTGACTTCACAGCCAGTTGCACAAGCCGCTGATGTCAGTGCAGGATTTGATCTTATTGTGGTACAAAATAGCGTATATGGACTGTAATAATAAGTTTCATATTATGTAAAGTAGACTACACCAAAAAAGGTGTATGTAACCTGTGGATAACTCTGTGGATAACCTGTGGATAACTTATGAAAAGATCACACAAAAAGGGCCGTAAAAATGGCAAAAAGAAAGGTAAGAAAACCTACTAAAAAGCCCGATAGTTTCGAACTGGATAAAATGCAGGAGATTCTTGCCAAACCAATCGAAATCGGACTGCCTGAAAGCCTCGCTGATGTAGATTTCGGCAGGGACGATGTTCCGGTAGTTCAGGCGAGGTCAGGCAGGCCAAAGAAATCCAAAAACGAGACTACGGTTTTCAGGGATCAGATGATCGAGACTTTCGAGAAGCAGGTTAAGAAATCGTTCAAGAAGATCATTCTAACCGTATGCGAGGCCGCCGAGGACGGGAACATGAAAGCGGCAGATATGGTATTAAGTCGAATTGTGCCTGTGAATAAGGCAGTTGATGGTGATACCACTACAGGGACATTTAGTGTTAATATCAATATAGGTAATCTGGTTGCCCCTGAAATTCTGAAAAAACCGGATGATGTAGTTTCTGAACAGTGAGGATTTGAAAATGCCACATGGTGTGAAAGGTAGTTATAACAAACCGAAAGGTAATTCGAAAGGTAGTCCGACTCCTGGTAATGCAAGTGGGCCAATTGGCACCCGGCATTGGGGTGGTATCAAAGGTAGTGTCTCAAGCAAGAAGTTCGGCTAATGGGTACGCCTACCACTAAAGCAGGCGGCGTAAAGTCTGTCGGCTCTACAATTCCCGCCCGTACCGCGCCTGCGAGGGATTGCCCTTCTGATAAGGAATTGGAAGAAAAAGAAATCCTGAAAAAAGGCACTTCGGGGTTCTAAGTTCCCAATGGTCGATTTAAATTTCGACCTGCACGAAGAACAGGCCCAGGTGTTTCAGTCACCTGCCCGTTTTCGTGTCTGTGCGGCAGGTAGACGGTGGGGCAAGACCGAGGAAGCGGCTATTGAGTTAATTATCAATGGTTTGCAGGAAAAGAACGTCTATGGCTTTGATCTGACCGGAATGGAGGTCTGGTATATCTGTCCCACCTTCGGACAGGCCAAAGACCTGATTTGGGACAAGCTAAAGCGTATCGGCAAGGATGTTATTGCAAAAACCCTCGAAAATACCGCAACCATCAAGCTAATCAATGGCAGGACGATAAAACTCAAAGGTTCTGACCGACCCGATACCTTGCGCGGTGTTGGTGTCTCGTTTTGTGTCTTGGATGAGTACGCATTCATGAAACCGGAAGTTTGGGACTTAATCATGCGCCCGACACTCGCCGATGTAATGGGTTCGGCCTTATTTATCGGCACTCCTGACGGGAAGAACCATTTCTACGATTTATTCCTGCAATGTGAGGGGCAGGACGATTGGGAGGCATTCCAGTTCAATTCTTTGGGAAACCCTGTCTTACCGCCTGACGAGATAGAAGAAGCGTCGAAAACCATGACCCAAGAGGCTTTTCGGCAAGAGTTTGAGGCTTCTTTCGCCGCAGCCGGCGGTGGTGAGTTCAAGGACGAGGAATTCATTTTCATGGATCGCCCGCCCGAGCGCGGAGTGACTTATATCGCTGTCGATCCCGCAGGCTTTGTTGAAAGTAAGGGAAAGCTGACTTCCAAGCTGAAAAAGAGTGACGAATGTGCGATTGCCGTTGTAGAGACTTCCGAATCCGGTTGGTTCATTCATGACGTTATACATGGTCGTTGGGGAGTCCGAGAGACAAGTTTGCAGATAATTAAGGCTTGTAAGGTCTATCAACCTAATATTTTGGGTATTGAGAAAGGTTCGTTGATGAACGCTATCATGCCTTATTTATCTGATCAGATGCGCCGATTAAACGTGTATCCACGCATCGAACCATTGACCCACGGTGGTCGGAACAAAACAAAGCGGATTGCATGGGCTTTACAGGGTAGATTTCAGAACGGGAAGATATTCTTCAAAAAAGACGCTTCATACGTTAAACCCCTGACAGATCAGCTACTTGATTTTCCAAACCCGATGGTTCACGACGATTTGATTGATGCACTCGCATATATTGACCAATTAAGCAAAATCCCGTATTTTGCAGATGCAATCATTCAAAATGAGTTCCAACCACTAGATTCCGCAGCAGGTTACTAATATGGCTGAAAGAACCAAAGGCAAAACTTTTAATCCAGAAGGGGCGGGATTTGATACCAAAACAGCTAAAAGGCTGATTGAGGAAAACCCATTGACCATCGAAAAGCCTTCTTCATATATTGGTGATGAAGTGGCAAACAAGAATTCATTTCAGGCCTGGGTATGGCATCCAGAAATAAACGAGTATAAAAAGCATAGTTCCAGTCGTGATCCTGAAACTGGACTGATATTAAAAGGGAAAAGGCACAAAACCTTTAATAAAACTGTGGAAGCAGAAAGTAGACTTGGTTTTGAAATAACAAAAAAAGGAAACAGGTATTATAGTAATAAGCCTAAACGCCGACTGTCGGTAGGTGGGCTTGAGCAATGAAACTAAGAGGCGCGGATAATGGCAAGCACTGATAAGATAGTAGATATCGAAAGCGAAGATCAGAGCGATTTCGACTCGATTGAAACACAACTGGTATCTTGGGTGGTGGCACTCGTCCGAGAATGGGAAGATCATCGTGACAGCAATTACGAGTCTCGTTGGAATGAATATTACCGTTTGTGGCGCGGAGTCTGGAAAGAAGAAGATCGTACCCGCGAAACTGAGCGTTCCCGCTTAATATCCCCTGCAACCGCCCAGGCCGTTGAAGTCGCAACTGCTGAGATTGAAGAAGCCATATTTGGTAAAGGAAAGTGGTTTGACGTATCTGATGACGTTAGGGATGACGATAAAGCCGATATGATGGTTTTCCGTAATAAATTATTGGAAGATTTGACTGAAAATGGCTACCCGAGGGCAATTGCCGAAATAGTGCTGAATGGTGCTATCTATGGCACAGGAATCGGGAAGATCGTTGTCGAGCATAGCGAGGAACGTAGTTTCGATATTTCCAAGTCAGAGGGTCTACTTGAAGAACTTGAAGCGATTGGTAGATCGGAAATGAGAACAAGAATCAAACTGGTTGCTGTTGAGCCGCGAGATTTCGTTATTGACCCTGCCGCGACCACAATTGATGAAGCAATGGGGTGCGCCCATGTGTTTTTAGTGCCAAAACACATAATTACGTCAAGAATGCAGTCTGGTATGTATCGCCAGGTGAGTTTGGGTACTTATCATGAGGATTTCGACCATGAATCGAAGGGTGAAGTGCGAACCGGACTCACTGACCATGTGAAATTGACCCAATATCACGGTTTAGTGCCTGAAATGATGCTTCATTTCGATGCCGACCCCGAAAATGAGGATATTTTCAGTGTTGAGGAAGGCGAAGGCTCATTTGATGAGTCGGAAGTCATGATTGAGGCAATAATCACCATTGCAAATGATGGTGTACTGCTAAAAGCTACCGCAACTCCCCATTTCATGCAGGATCGCGACTTTGTTTCCTTCCAGTACGACACCGTACCAAACAGATTTTGGGGTAGAGGTGTAGCCGAAAAGGGTTACAACCCGCAAAAGGCTCTCGATGCCGAGCTAAGAGGCAGAATCGACGCAATGAGCCTCACAATTCATCCGATGATCGGAATTGATGCGACCCGAGTACCCCGAGGGGGCGATTTTAGTGTCAGACCTGGCAAATCCATCCTGACAAATGGTGATCCGCGCGAAGTTCTGAACCCGTTCAGGTTCGGTGAGGTCAGCAACAATACATTTAGTGAAGCGGGTGATCTGGAAAGGATGATTCAGATGGCAACGGGCGCAATGGATTCCGCAACCCCGATCGCTCAAAATTCCCGCAACAATACGCTTGGTGGCATGAGTATCATGCAAGCGGGTGCGATTAAGCGATCCAAGCGAACATTAGCCAATATCGAGGCATCTTTCCTAAAACCACTGATTCAGAAGTCTGCCTGGCGATATATTCAGTATGCACCGGACGAATACGCCCAAACTGACCCAAGATTTGTCGTAAATTCGACTTTGGGGATAATGGCGCGAGAACTCGAAATGCAGCAATTAGCGGGTCTTTTAGCCTCTACGCAAGGTGATTCCGTTGGATATTGGATGTTAATGAAGTCAATCTATGAATTATCGAGCGCATCCAATCGAGAGGAAATGATGGGTGTAGCTGATCGAATGCTTCAACAGGCGCAAAACCCACCACCTGACCCATTAGCTTTGGTCAAGCAGGCCGAACTTGAGCATACCAAAGAACGTGATTTAGCTAAACTCCAAATCGAGCAAGGCCGCGCCAACACCGAGGCCAGGAGAGTTGGAAATGAAGAAGCAAAACTTGAGGGAAGCATTGCCAAAACGGATGCTGAAACTAGACTTGCCGAAACCCGATCCGAAAGCCTACGAAGGACTACCATTGTCGAAACCGATAAAGAGGTTGCAATTCAGAAGAACAAGACTCGGGAACTCGAACTGAAAGAAGATGAGTTAGCATTGAAGAAACGTGATCAGGAAATCAAGCTAACCCTGTCTCAGAACGAGATTTTAGCCGAGAAAGACTTACTGGAACGCGAACTACGGGCGAAAGCGGCAGAGCAAGAATCAAATGAGAAATCTGCTGCCGCAAGCAAGCCCGCCGCACCTGTTATTAATATTGTCGGTTCAGGCAAGAAGAAAATTGCAGTAAAAAGGACTGCTGATGGACTTGAAGGTACGAGCGAGGAAATCTGATTATGTTGAAGGGCGTAGGGAAGATTTTATCTACTACCTTGAGCGATCCGACTTATCCGCGACCCTACTCGCGGAAAGCACAGGTATTTCTTTAGACTGGATCAAACAGGTCAAAAACTCGCGTATTCAAATGCCAGCCGACTATCGAATGACTATTCTGATTGACTTCATTAAAGACTTTGAAAGATTGCAGACTTATTATGCTGCATTGGAGAGGTAATTATGACAAGCAAGCAACGTACCAAGCACAAGGTAATAAAAAGGGACGATCCACGAAAAAAGGACAAGATTTACAAAGGTGTTCTACCATTACGGTTCGCGTCGAAAGACGTTAATGGTAATGATGTGATCAAGACTTCTGAGCAAATGGCAGAGCAAGTCGAAGATTATCAGTGGTGATGGAGTTAAAGAAAGTCAGGAGCCTCATTGCCAAACATGAAGGCTTGAGGCTACTGGCGTATAAAGATACGGTTGGCAAGTTGACTATCGGGTATGGTCACAACCTGGACGATGTGCCTATTTCAGTTGAAATTGCCGAACAGTTATTGGAAATCGATGTTAATGACGCGGTTCTCAGCGCACAGTCATTCGAATGGTTTCGCGATCTGGACGGGGTTCGACAGGGAGTTGTTGTAAATATGGTTTTTAATCTTGGTCTGCCCCGGTTCATGGGGTTCAAGAAAACGATCAAGCTGATTGAAAAGAAGAAGTACACTCAAGCGGGAACCGAAATGCTCGATTCCAAATGGGCGAAGCAGGTAGGTAATCGAGCAATGGAATTATCCAGAATGATGAAATCAGGTGAGTGGCAATGATTGAATTTGTAGTGGTGAACTTCATACTGCTCGTATTCGTTTTCGTATGGGTAATGAAACTGCGCGATGCCTGTGAAGGAACCGTTTGGGAACCTTTCCTACGGGTTGTAGTGGGTATCCCTGCTTTGGCCTTTGACTGGTATGTTAATACATTCGCCGCAACTGTCCTTTTCCTTGATCCGCCTGACGGATGGGAAGTGGTTACTGGCAGGCTGAAACGATATAAAAAGAAGTACGGGAGTCAGGCACATTTGAAGGGTATTAAATGGTGGAGGCTAACCATTGCGGAATTTTTCTGCAATCTTGCTAATAAATTCGACGTAGGGCATTGCTAATGTTTAAGTTTATCAAAGGTTTGTTGGGCGGTGGTCAGAATGGGTCTGACAACGTAATGAAGGTTGCGACTGGTGTTGGTGGATGGATCGACGGGCTTAAACTCACCGATCAGGAAAAGCAGGAATTCAACGGAAAGATGGTGCAGCACTATTCCGATTTTATGGCATCGACGGTCAGTGAGAATACCGAGCGATCACGCACCCGACGAGACATTGCCTTGTGGATCATCAAATTAGAGGCATTCTTTCTGGTGTTCTCTCTGGTGGTGTTTCATTTCAATGACGCACTGGCGAAATATTCTTATCAAATCGCTACGGATTCACCGTGGGGATATCTAACGCTTGGTGTTGGTGCATTCTTTTTCGGGGCGCATTTAGTCCGAGCAGCTAAAGGGTGAATTATGAAGTTCCTACTCACAATCCTGATACTGGTTACTATCTGGACTCAGGCCGAAGCGGGAGAGAAGCATTCTACCCCTGCACCACCACCAGTAATCACGACTACTACATCGACCCCGACTACACTAAATCTGCCGTCCGGTAACACTTACGGATTACTTGGGCTGGCAGCAAACAATCAATTCGATTGGGGTGTACCTGAGAAATTACAGGTAGGTGTCACAATGGCATTCACCGAGGGCGGCAACCAGGCTATTGCGGTTGGTGCAGCAACCAGAGTTGGTGGCATCATGGTTCATGGTCAGTTCGTTTCTACAATCGATGGCCCTGATACCGAAGATGACTACGCTGTTATTGTCGGCGGCACGATGCACTTCTGATGAAAAAGCCCTCACAGCAATCGGTAATGGGTTTGATCCTGGCGGTGATGACCTTTGCTACTTCCTATCTTGGTTACGACAAGTACGAATCGAGCAAGGAACCTGCAAACGTGACGGTGAACGTCGAATCCATGCCAAACATCAGTCACGATCACCGATCGACCGAAAGTATACAAGCCATGATCAATAAGACAGTTGAATCAAGAATGAATAAGCATATCCATGATGAGGGTCGGCACTAATGACTCAACACAAACATTTAGATGACGAAATTCATCAGCTTAATACTCGTATGGCACTGGTTGAACAAGACCTAAAGCTGATAGCAGGTATGCGGAAGTGGATTGTGACTGGCGTTATCGCCATTATTGCTCAAGCAGGTGGAGTCGTTTACACCTACGGGCAACTGACTGCCCAGGTTGAATTGATAGCGGGAGTTGATTTGGCGCGTGACGTATCAACATCGCGGAGAGTCCTTGCCGATCACGGCTCAGAACTTGAGAGTGTTCGCTTGGAGCAGGCGCGGGTTCGCGAAAGACTCGATATTGTTGCTGATCGCCACAATGAACACGTTGCCAAAGGCGGGCATGAAAAATTGACTGGTCGCGTAGCTCGTTTGGAAGATAAGGTTTACCAGTAATGGTTGCACAAGCTGTCCCTGTAGTAGAAGTCACTAAAGTTGGTACTCCTGCTGATAATCAGATAGCTGTATGGACAGGCGACGGCACGATTGAAGGTAACGCCTTCTTCACCTACAGTTTGGCTGATGAGTTGATGACGATAACCTGCGACCAGAACGTCATTAACGAGAACGGGTTACGATTCATAGACCCTAATACTGGTAGCGCGACCTCTGGATGGGAGTACAAGACGGGACAAGCAGGACTGTTTGTAGACTCCCTCATCCTGACAGACAAGCCAACCGATGCGATCAACAACCGCTACATAACGCATGTATGGAATAACCGCCCGGTGTATGGTAAAGGTATAGCCATAGCCTCAAATACAGCACTCGCTGACGAGAGCTTAGGAGCACTGGCATACTACATGCCTCGCGATGCCACAGGCACGCATAGAGCAATTATATCCTTTGCCAGTAACACTGGATCAGGGCAATCCTCACAGTTTGCTTGGGAAACATACATCTACGGAAACTCTGGTCTGCAACTTCGCCGTCCTGGTTTCATTCAGTCCGATGCTAATTATAACATTACATGGAAGTATCAGGGAATTGTAAGGCTCTATGATTCCAGCGACAACCAGACTAACTTCGCGCAGACAAAATACCTCCAACTAGAGCACGATGGCACAGATGTAAAACTCTCTGGTGCTAACATCACTGACTACGAGTTCACAGGTGCGTCAGGCTCGTACAACTTTGACCAGAAAGTCATGCCCGCAGGGGACACAGCAGCAGCAGATGCCGCTGCCATCGGATACACCGCTGCTGAGGGTTTGATCCTTACAGGACAGGGTACGACCAACGATGTAACAATTAAGAATGATGCTGATGGAGAAGTAATGGGTGTACTGACAGGTACAACAACTGCTGACTTCAAAGGCCAAGTTAATGTAGCAGCACTTTTAGTGCCTGCTTCTTATACACAATTACCGGGGTTCACAGATGCAGCATTGAACTCACTTACGAATGCTGTTAATACTAATGTAGGTAAGGTGCAAGGAGCAATGGTCTATAACACCTCGCAAGATGCGCCCGTATATGCTGTCGGTAACACCGATGGTGCTGTCTGGGTAGACGGAGCAGGTACAACAGTGAATACACCCGTATAATGGAAATTCAACAAAAAGGTATTAAGTGGTGGAAGGACTGCCCCTGCTGTGGTTGGGAAGGTAAGGCCATTAAGCCTGATAATGATAATGCTGAATGCCCCAACTGTGGGCTTCCAGAATTACGCATGAATATAGATGAACGTGTCTTCAACGGAAGACGCTATGAACACGATGCAAGATCAGAAGATAAGCGACAAGATGCAGCCAATGTTCCAGACACCGTAAGTAGATCAAAGCCGGGGTTTAAATATAACCCTAACAGACCTAAACCAATATGGAGATAATCAATGTCTTACGCTAATAGTCACGCAGTCGAGACTTCTCTCAATGGAACTGAAACCATATCGTTTCCGTGGCCTGTTAGGGAGATACAAATAACAAATGATTCAGCAGTCAATGATCTAAAGTATAAGTTCAAGTCTGCTGAAACATTCAGCACACTAAAGCCCGGAGAGAGTCGTAGACTTCCTCTGGTAAGGATTCATAATTTGTTTCTTAGTACTTCTGCATCTGTAGCATATAGAATTTGGGGGATAGGATGAGTTTAGATCAACTAAGAAATGCAGGGCCAACAAGCGATGTACTGCGTGCCGCGATGGGAGCAATACCCGGTGTCTCTTGCTACAACAAATTTGGGCGCAACACCTCCGTCGCGAGCGGAGTTGAGGAAGAAATATGGGACGGATCAGTAGCCTATACATTCCCAGCTACTGCACTGATGACCAGCATATCACAGACAACTGATCAAGCAGCTCTCCGTGGAGAGACTGTAGAGGTTCAGGGACTGGATGCTAACTACGCACTGGTAACACAGGATGCGGTGCTTGGTAATCCGTCTACCACAGTTGTCACTCTAACCACTCCACTACTCAGATGCTTCAGGATGAAGATTCAATCGAGTGTCGTTGCAGACTCAACAGTACGAGTGCACAACGCTGGTGAGACTACAGACTATGCCGTCATCTCCGTTGGTAATCAGCAAACAGAGATGGCGATCTATACCGTCCCAGCATCTACGACAGCTTTCATAACATCCTACTACGCGCACCACAACCCGACAACAGGTCAAGGCTTTACCTCTAATCCGATTAGATTGTGGAAGAGAGATAATGCAAATGGTTACGCTAAGCAGATCGAACATATAGTTGGTGTACCAGAAGATGGAGGGTTTCAACATTTCTTTACGCCTTACCTCAAGATAGAGGCTAAGTACGACCTCTTTTTAACAGCACAACCCGTAGGACAAGCCTCTGATATTTCAGCAGGGTTCGATATAATCTTAGTAGACGATGGAGTCTACGTATAACACAGGAATAAATATGCACACAACAAGTAGATCAACAGGTGATCTGGGAGTATCAGCGGCAGTTGCTGTCACTGGTAAAGCTATCTTAACAGGGGTAAGTCTAACCTGTGATGGTGTTACAGATTCCACTATAACAATATTCGATAATGCCTCTGCCGCTTCTGGTACGTTATTGTACAACATCAGGCTAGATGCCTCTGTTGACGGGGTACATCGTATGGATCAACTCCCAGAGATTTATGCTAAGAATGGTTTATTCGTTACCGTCACAGGCACCAGCGCTGTAGCCATAGTTTATTATAAGTAATGGCTAAAAGAGGAGTATCACTAAACCCCGGTTACATCTCTGGTAGCCATTGGGCTAACTGTGACTTTTGTGATCATCAATTCCGTGCGGAAGACTTACAGGAAACTTGGGATCATTTCTGGGTGTGTGATGAGGACTACGAGAAGCGACATGAGCAAGACTTCTTGCGCGTTCGTCCTGAGGTCATCACTGTACAAGACCCAATTCGTCCCTCCAACACAGATAATGTAATAGATTCAGCTCAGACTATAGGTGGTACAACCACTACAGCAGCTACTTGGGCTAATGTCCAAGCCGTGGCTGGTTCGGCTGAGGTTGGTTTAGCCATTGCTGGCAAAAATGACATACCAACAGCTACTCATGGCCTGACTGATGGGTTGGTTGATTTACCAACATCGAGCTTATAAAGGAATTTAAATGGCAACAACAACTTTTGTAGATTTTACTACCACCATCGTAGCCGCGTGGCTAAACGATGTAGACGCCCTTGTCTATCAAGGTACACATAGTGCCGCTGCCACATTCGCAAGCACTCTTGACGTTCAAGGAGCCTTCACCAGTCTAGGCATTAACGACGATGCCCCAGCCGAGAGACTGAATGTAGCAGACACCTTACTAACAGTAGGAACCGATGGCGCTAATTATACCATGCGGGGTGCGTCTGCTACATCCAAGCTAACTATATCCTCCAGTTCCGTACACGGTAGTAGTCTAGCTCTATACGGGAATAATCACGCAACTCTCGCCTCGAACTGGTATCTTAAGACTGTTGGTAGCGCAACCACCATCTCTTGGGATGAAAGTGCTGGTGAACTTGATTTCTACACAAAGGTTGGTACATCTAAAACATTAGCAATGAATATTACTGCTAATCAGAGTGTGGAACCCACATACTTTAAACTCCCGAGCGCGACCACAGCACAACTTGCTGATGTAGGGCACGCGATTAATACAGGGGATCAGAAGGTGTTGGGTAGTGTTATGTACAATAGTGATACACACAATCCTGTGTATGCCGTAGGCAGTGCTCACGCAGATATCTGGGTAGACGGAGCTGGAACCACGGTACACTCACCAGTATAATGGCAACATATCAGCTACCGCCTCCGCCGGACGCTAAAGACCCACTGATACAAGGATGGCTCTTTGAGCTATACAAGCGGAACACTAACATTGCCGAGCTAGGTACGTCTATAGATAGTCTTGGTGATGTTATTATAACAGGTACACCAGCTAATAATGAAGTTTTAGCTTGGGATGGTGGTGTAGCACAGTGGATTAACCAGACGGCTGTGGAAGCCGGACTGATTAGTACTGCCGGGGGGCAGACCATTGCTGGGACACTTAGTGTATCAGGAGCATTCACCAGTCTTGGTATAAATGATGACGCTACCCTAGAGGTATTGAAGATTACTGATGGGGGTATAGTTCTAGGGGATGGTACACTTAATGGTACTATTATTCAGAGCATTGATACTGTTAATACCATTATAACTGGAGGTAATACAGAGGCATCAGGCGGTAGAATAATACTAAATGGATCGTCTCATGCTGATGGTGCTGACTCTCAATTCTTTGCCGGGCCACACCTCTGGATGAGGTTCGATGATTCTGTAGGTGACCTTGAAATATTAACAGGTACAGTAGGATCAAAGACTCCAGCCCTAACAATTAATGCAGCCCAGACAGCCACATTCACAGGGCTTATTTCGGCTGAGAAAGGAATTAACGTAGCTGGAACCACGTCTGGCACCATAAACTTAACGGGCACTTCTGGACATGCAATCATTAATCTGTTCGCCTCGGGTACAAACGATGGGTTCATAGATTTCTTCTCTGGTGCAGCACTAAAGGCTAGAATTAGTGCCTTAGATACTAGCGTCTTAAACTTCTACACAGGCGCTACACCTAGCCTAGCCCTAACAATTGACTCCTCTCAGAATATTGCAATGGCTGGTGAGGCGTTTGTGATAACTAACGCTGGTAACCCACGGATCGATATAACCGATTCAGGATCAAGCAGCACCCTACGACTTGCAGCCGAAGGAGCCTCGGTGGTTGTGGGGGCTGAGTCTAATCACCCTCTCGTATTACAGACCAATGCTCTCACAGCACTAACAGTTAATGCAGACCAATCGGTAGACATTACCAACCATATTGGTTTTCCCGCAACACAAGTACCGTCAGCAGGTGCTAATGATCTTGATGATTACAGGGAAGGCACTTGGACAGTGGAGATGTACGATGCTCTTACTGGTGGTAATAAATCGGCAACAACTATTACGGGGAATTACACCCGCGTTGGCAATATAGTTTGTGCACGGTTCAACTCCTTCAACAATATTGATACAACAGGTATGTCGGCAGGGAACTTTATATATATAACCCTTCCATTCGCCGCCGCTTTTGATTGTATAGGTGTACTGATGCAAACTGGTCTAACCATGACTGCTAACTATACAATGCTCAGTCCTCTCGTATCCAGTACGAGGGATCGATTTCATATAAGAGAGTCGGGGCCAGCCCTTAGTGATTTAGGAATGCAGATCAGTACAATCACATCAACTACAGATGATATAGACGACTTCTGCATGACGTATCTAGCAGAGTGAGCAGCCCTGCTTAATAACAACGAGTGAACATGATGCCTGGTCGATCACTCCCATTGAAATAGATCGATCTGATATGCGCCTTCTTCTTTGGATGGGTGCTTAGATCAATCGGCGGAACTGATTTGGCAAGGATGGTATACGCCTTGTTACATTCGTCTGCATCCTTGTAAACATCGATGAAGCAATCCCAAACGCCAGGCTGAATCATCAACCATAGCATCATGGTTTTCATCTATCTGAACAGCGTCTTGTGCGCTTGGCTTCTATCTGCTTCACGATATGATCGAGGATTATTTCATGCGAATAAATCTATTTGTGAAGTCTCAGCCTCGAAACGCTCACAACCTGATTTATAGTAATCCTCGTCTATCTCACACAAAACAAGGTCACAACCGAAATAATGGCAAGCTACCGCTGAACTCATAGAACCGCCGTGGGTGTCTAGTATCTTTTGATTTGGTTCGGCGTAATTGGTTAATAACCATTCGTAAAGTTTTACGGGTTTTTGTGTTGGGTGTGTTCTGCTGGGATCTGATGACCTTAGTTTAAATAGCTTTGCTGGTTTATCAAACGATGTCCATGCCATCTCCCATTGTGAAAAATTAGGGTAAAACTGCTGCTTATCCCAGCAGATGATTCCTCTTGTTGGGGGAAGATCAAAGTAATTACCACCAAAGATTATCTGGTTGCATGATACCCTGAACATTTCTATAAAATATTCTTTTGTTGGTATACTGTGATCCCAGCCTTCCATCTTATCGTACAGAGAACGAACCATTTTTATCTTATCCCCCTCCTTCCCGCCTCCAAACATTTTATCGCCTATCCCATAGGGCGGGTCAACAATAGCCAAATCAAAAGCGTTATCCTCGCAACCTTTCATATAGGTCATACAGTCTTGGTGTAGTAGCTCTATCATGCAAATATATCCAGTTGCGCTGTTTCAGCTTCAAATCGCTTCATAGCTGCATCATAGTAATCCTTGTCAATCTCCATGCCTACAAAATCAAAACCTCCGTAGTGGGCTGCTATCGCGCTACTGCCGGAGCCTAAATGAGTGTCTAGTATCTTGTCGCCTTCTTTGGCGTAGTTTCTTAATAGCCATTCGTATAAACCTATAGGCTTTTGCGTTGGGTGTATTTTTAAATCTCTAACCATTTTTGTCTTCGTCGTAATGGCATTCGGTGGGCCGATATAATTACCCTGATTTTTATATTCAAAATGTTTCATCGGCTTCTTAAATGTCGTGTACGCTAATTCTCCTGATGCAAATGTTTTACCGTATCTGTGGCCTTCTTTGTCCTGCATTTTATCCCAATATATCCAAGCACCTGTCGGTTTCAATTTATCAGCGAAATAATTTCCGCCCCATATAATCGAGTTTCTGCTAACCCTTAACAGTTCAGTGAAATACTCAAGATCCGGTGTCGATTTGTCCCATTCCTTTTCTTTAAAACTGCCAAGACCGACACTTCCGCCATCCATGCCAATCCCATAAGGCGGGTCAACAATAGCTAAATCAAAAGCATTGTCCTCACAGCCTTTCATGTAATCCATACAGTCCATGTGGAGTAGTTCTATTTTCATCTATCTGAACAGCGTCTTTTTTCTGCCAGTTCCTTTATCTGCTTCACGATATGATCGTAGTCAAAATCAACACTATTCCTGAGAAATTCCAGAGCCAGTGTTGTTTCTAATGACGCTACCCGCGCCTGTAGGGATTCGATAGCATCGGCTGCTTCCATTGTGTGAATATGGTATGGGATATGCGTCGTATCTCGCAACCGATTAAGTAGTTCATCAGTGCCTATACGGGAATTACATTCTTCCCGCAGTTTAATATTTTCATTGAGTGCTTTCCGCAATTCTTTTTGTAGTCCGTACTCACTCATCTGATCGATCTGATCCGGTTCAATGTCCATCGTGCCACTTCCATTGGTTAGTTCGGCTATTAATTCATCTGGAAATAGTGCGATGAATGCGCCAGAACCAGACCCAGGAGTGCGCTTTGCGAATGCCGCCTCTATCTGTTTTATTGTGAACTTGTCAGTCATGCCATTTCCAACCAAGCAGGTAGGCGGCAAAGAATTTATTCAATACAGATGGTTTCTTTTCCACACTAATGTGTAAATTACCACTGATCTGCCAGTGTCCTGCCGGTGGTGGTGGTTCAGAAAAAATAAAGGAAGTAGGGTTTTTCAATTTCAAACTTCCTCCCTCAAGGCACCAGGGCTGATGGTGTCCATGCTCGCACCCACATTCAATACAACTCATACATTCTCCGCGATTCCAAATAAATAGTAGTGTGTTTTACGTTAGTCATGGAAGTAGGCTAAATATAGGGTACTTTCGTGACTATGACACAATCCACCAATAGAATAAAATCCAAAGAATAATCCAGTACGAATGACACCAGATAAATGACAGCAACCATTTCATAAGAAGAATCCGGTAGCCAGGAGCAGGATCATCAACGCGACGAATCCATTAAGCATTTCACCAACATATTCAGTCAGGTATTTCATGCCCAACCATATCGAGCATGGACAACTATAAGCAGATAGAAGCCAATTCCGAATGCAATGACAACGAACAGGACTACCCCAACCGTTATCTTGATGAACTTCCAGATTTTAGCGAATGGAATATTGATTTCCCCAAAGTCTTTGAGATACATTTTATTGCTCCGGTATATATTTCTTGTCCATTTGCCAGTACCCGACTAGGCACTGAAACTGTGAATACATATTTTCGGTATGCTCATAAATGTAGACGCGCCCCGCTACTGTCCGGTCAACGAATACATTCAGCAATCTGGTGGCACCAGGCGGGAGTGCCGCGCGGTAAGCTGACAGTTGCATACACTCACTTGCATAAGCCATTTTCTTTGGCTTGCCTGCGATGATTTTGTCCCATTCTTCATCGGTGATATCTTTGGTTTTGTAATCGATCACAAAATCTTCATTGTGAAGATCGACCTTGCCACCATATCCACTACCGATAACTACTTGCTCGGGTTCGAATTCGTCGGTGTTGCAATGATTAATGATTGCCTCAACTGTCCTTGCTGCAATCTCGGTGTACTCACCACTGGATGAAATTATCGATGCGGAATCATTGCGCCAAATGCTTTCGATCGCATCATGAATATCAGTACCGATTTTGGCTTTAGATTCGCCAACTTCTTTGCTGATCTTCTTGATCCGTAAAATCCAGTCTTTGAGCAGTTCACCTTTTTCAATTGGGTTCGCCAGTGTTGCCTTGCATACTTCACCTTGCAACCAAGCATTAAGCCCAGGCTTATCGAGTTGACCGATGATGGTAGTGACGGATGGAAACAGGTTCAGTTTCCGCGCATCCCGCAAGGTTGTATCGCGCATGGTTCCGTCTTTGCCTGCGATTTCATACATTGATTCTCTATCTTTTGTGTACCAGTGTCCCATTGTTATTCCTCTATATTAGATAGCCCATTAATTCGGGATAATTGAATTTGTTTCCGAGTGCTTCAACTACGCCGATATTTTCAGACTCGGGTGCGCCAACCAGGTTATAGGTTTCCTTGTTGTATATATAAATGTGGGATGGAACCTTAATCTTGCCCATGACAAAATCAATTCCCTTCTCGGTTATCCTCCATTCCCCACTGGATTTTTTGCTTGAATCCTCGTTTTGCTTTTCGGATATCAAGCCCCAATGTCTCAGCTTCGCCCAATCCCCGCAACTGTAATAGACAGTTTTGATAAACTTACTACGATGAAAAAATTCAGGGTTGTTTAGGTCAGTTATTTTGAATAGGTCAATCAGTTCTCGAACTGCCATGCCTGCCATTTTCCGTTTGTAGAGTTTGACTGTCTGATGGCAGCAGTCACAAATTGCTCCTTGCGGGGTGAGCCAACCTTGCCGCAAATCAGCCTTTGCTGCTTGTAAGGTATCCATAATATCTCCTACATGAATATTGGGTGCATATAACCAATGATGATGGCGATAATGAATATCGCCACCAACGCCAGTAGTTGAACTACTTTATTCAAAACGGAATATCGTCAAACCCATCATCGAGTCTGGCTTGTCCTTCTTTGATTTGAAGGTGAGGAAGCGACTGATACTCGGGTGAGAGTGCAATCTTATCCTGCATCCGTTCACTCAGGTTATCGAACACCTGTTTATCGAAATCGTCCAGATCAAGAAAGATCGATGGATTGATTTGATCAGGACACTCCATGCCATCCGGTAATGCCGTGACACTGGCAATATTGGCGTAGGTTTTATCCTTAACCGTATTGTGAACGACCGTCACCATGCAAGGCCGACTCATAATCTGCGAATAGCTGAACGACTCGGGTTCCTCGACAAAGGGTTGACCCAACCATGCAGACAGGTGCTTGTACAAAGCAGACTGTTCATACAGTGAGTTGGTGTAAGTTTTCACGGCTGCGAATGGCAGTTCTTTCATGTTGCCATCTTTATCTTCGAACTGATCCATTTTCAGGGGCAGTTCATAAAGAATGAAGATTTTCGCCTGATTTTTTACCTTGCCCTCGTAGTTCACTTCTTGCGTACCTTGATCGATAATCTGTACGCACCTGGCAACGTGGGTTCCTGCGGGTGTAATTGCGTAGGTCTTTTGGTCTTTATTACTTGGTGGTTTCACTATTCTTTCTCCTGCGACTCTAATCGCGGTGTCCCTAACTTGCCATTCAGCAAGCCACTCAGCAGTCGTTTGCTGTTGGGGTGGTTTTGTCGGCATTCGGGGTGAAGTCCTCTAAAATGCCGGTTTTTGGCTCGATTTGAGCCATTTCTGACTCATCGCGTAGATCATCCGACCATTTTGGGTAGTCAGGGTCATTATTCTGCAATGATTCAAAGTCGATTTCCTCGGATTTATGCCACATTACTTCAATAACTCCCTTTGCTGCATATCCCTGCAATGCAGGTTGAGTTTTCCTAGCCTGTAGTCGGCGGCGTTACCTAACCGGACATTTGCCAGGTCAAGCCCATGAATGATGCTGCCTTTGTTGTCCCACGGTTGATGCTCGGTTTTAACGATATGCTCGGCGATTTCAAGCAGGATTTCGGTGTTTTGGTTTTTCCGTTCCCGTTCAGCTTCCTGTAATGCTACCAGGTCATTCAATATTTTATTAAAATTCATATATACTTTCCTCTCTAAAGGTGAAATAACTGTATCTCACAACGAATTATAGTGTAAAATACGCTATATGTATACGAGTTTTCTCCACTGATGGGCGTTAGACTTAACCCTCTATGCACTCTCGTTGGTTTGCAACCCATCGGTGGGGATTTTTAATGCTAGTCAATTCGCTTTCTGAACTGAAAGACGTATTACGAACAACGATCACGAATGCAGGTGCTTTGAAGTATCCGCTTTCGGTCAAGATCGAACCTTTCAAGCCCGTACAATCCAAAAGTCAAAGGGGCTTATACCAAGCTATCACCAGGCGCATGGCAGACTATACGGGCTATGCCCACGGTGAAATGAAACTCAACCTGCAAAAGCAATTTTTGGGTACAGAAGATTTGGATTTTAAATGGCGCGGGAAGTGGGTTAAAAAAGAAAGAGTTATTGGTACTGCCAACCTTGAGAAAGAAGATTACTCGAAATTCCTTGAGTCAGTTCTACAAGTTGCAGCCGAAATGGATATCTTTCCTATTGGGGATGAAGAATGAGTAAATACACAAGACAGATTCACACATTAAGATTACGGATTCACGCATCGAATCTATCCTACCCGCATATATATAATGAAGTCGGGTTATCGGCGGGATGGTTCATGCGAATGATCAGGGGTGACTTTATTGAGCCAAATATGGGATGGATGAAGTTGATTAATGAATATCTGGATGATTATATGGAACTGAAAACTAAATGGTACGTTGCCAGAAAGGAAAACGGGCTATCGGGTGATAAGTCGTGAACATTTACAACTATGCTTTTAGAGTTACTTGTCCGAATGACGGCAAGACCATAGAATATTTTCTGACTATTCAGCATGACGATATCATTATGTGTGAGGATATTGTCAGTACTTGTCTTTTTCCAGATGCGGCATTTCATGAAGCTGTTGCCGACCAAATTGCTATTGTGTTGCCAGGATATCAATCAATCAGGGCAACTCATTCTGGTGTCAGGGTTGAGACTCAACGAAATATGCCTTCATCCTGATGAAGATAATGCTCGACTGCTCACCAAAGAAGATCAAAGAATACTCTGATCGATATGATCATGACTTCTGGCAGTTGAGAACTCCCTTAACCCGATACGCCTTATCCGGTAAACCTTACGGCCTGGACAATGGATGCTTTTCCGAGTTTCAGGAAAACAACTGGTTACGACTGGTATCAGAGGCGCGAGAATTCCGACCAGTGTTTGTCTGCTCACCAGATATAGTCGGTGATGCAATCAGGACACTAGACCTATTTACTGCTTTCGAATCCAAATTAATTGGATTACCAAGAGCATTGGTATTGCAGGATGGTATCGGTAATCATTCGATACCGTGGGATAAACTCTCGGCGGTTTTCGTCGGTGGTACTGATGCATTCAAGATATCTCCCGAGTGTGTCAACGCTTGTAAAGTTGCGAAGATGCTCGGCAAATGGATACACATTGGCAGGGTCAATACTCCCGAAAGGGTAGCCAATTGGTTAGGCTTTGCTGACTCTCTCGATGGAAGCGGGGTATCCAAGATAGACGATCGACTTGAAAGTGTACTGGCTGCACTCAATACTGAACAGGAACAAATCTCACTGATATGAGCGAATTTCGATTCCTGCTTGTGGTTTGTCTTGTCTGCGCCATTGGGGTGTTTCTTTTGGATTATTTGGTTTTGCAAGGATATCTATGCATTGGTTACCGGATTTTTATCTGTGAGTAGTCCTACCGTCACAGTCTACCGGATTAACCCTGATACCAGGCTTGCAGAAAATATCGGCTTGCAGGAAGCGATCAACCTTTGTTTAACAAATGCAGAAGAACTAAAAGAAATTGAAGAAATATTAGATGCCAACACTGACACTTAAAAAGAAAACACCTGAATATTTCTGCGATATCTGGTTACATACCCTTCCGCTATTCCAGAAACATACGCCTATGCGTATCGGTATTTTTGAAGAACTCAAAATTGAGCAAAGAAAATTAAAGAAAGCTAAATTCGGATGGAAAGAAATCAGGCAACAACTTTATCATCGGGTAAGAAAAGACTGGTATCGGGCGGCAATTAAAAATCGCGAACCAAGATGCAACCTTGATGGATCAGAAGTAGATTCCGAACTAGATTATTTTAGAGCAGTAGGTTCTAAAAAAGAATCAAAAAAGCCCTTGCCAGAATCGGACTAGGGCTTTAATATTGAAATTACAACGGTGCGCGATCACCTTTGGATTCAGAGAGACCACTCTCGGACAACCTTTTGTGCCATATTTGGCAGCACTCTAAGGGTTAATAACCAAGTAGTCAAGAACTCTCTGCAACTCCACTGGACTCCATGCAACAGTATTGGACGCTATTAAACACCGTTTTCAGTATGACGCACTGAAAGGAATGGGTTTGATTGCACCAGAACGTCAAGAAGATAATCTAAAAGCTGCTGACATTAACAGGGTCAACACCGCGCACTGACCGTCAGACCAACTGGAAAATGCAGGATACAGGGGAACCGACTACTGTAAGTACCTTGCAGGAAAGGGCGGCAGCTATGGGAAAAATAAATTATGAAGAAACGTTACTATGCGGTTCATAGAGGAAGAAAGGATAATGTTGTTGTTTCTACTTGGGCGGAATGCTCGGCTTTAGTCACTGGCTACCCAGGCGCAATCTTCAAAGGGTTTTATTCTAACCAACCTAGTCAGGCAATAAAATTTGCTGAATTCGGTAGAAAGGACAAACCCAAAATAAAATTTGCTCCGAAAATAAAAAAGAAACCAGAAAAACAATGGGGGAAGTGCCTAATGAGAAAGACCTATCGCGACCCTAAAACCTATGCATTGAAGGTAAATGCTTGCGTCTGGAAATATATTTGCACGATGACGGGCATTGA
>Ga0255049_10000616_pt1 | contig 21607 bp, 19 predicted proteins | sample JV7_2_3_MG_FD_183615 | JGI IMG/M metagenome (GOLD analysis project Ga0255049, IMG submission 183615) | Seawater microbial communities from Jervis Inlet, British Columbia, Canada - JV7_2_3 | ecosystem: Environmental > Aquatic > Marine > Inlet | place: Canada: British Columbia | collected 2016-10-06
AAAGCCAATATTCTCAGCAATGCTCATATGCGGGAATAACGAATAACTCTGAAAAACCGTATTAACCGGTCGATCGTTGGGTTCGAGACCTTCGAGGTGATCGCCATACAGGAGAATTTCACCATCGGTTGGTTGTTCGAATCCGGCGATCAATCGCAGCAGGGTAGTTTTTCCGCAGCCTGAAGGGCCGAGCAAGGTGAAAAATTCGTTATCGCGGATTTCCACCTGGATGCGTTTAAGCGCGACGATCGGGGATACCCCCCCACCATAATGTTTGACGACATTATTTGCCGTGATAGCCGTTATCTGATCATTCATCTAACTGCTGTGATAACCCTGATTAAGAGTTATCGATGTTCTCCTGAGTTATTTATTGTTGATCACCCGGAATTCTTGTGTCCCGCTTTTTGTTTTCGCCTTGAACAGGTGTGATCACACTTATAGGGCTGCTATAATTCTGCAATTCTATATCGAAGTCAAGCCAAACGCATCCTTGATTTTTTAATGCCGTGATTTCTATAAATTGAATCAAAATCAAAAATCATAAAATTTTATTTAGGGTAAGGTCAGATGTGCCAGGCTTTCCATCAGTATATCGACAGGCTGACAGTTTTTCATTTAAACTGGTAAAAAATAATCGTATCGCTCACAATTCGTCTTCGTCAATAAAAGTATCAAAGATGACTGAATACTTTCCTCAGGATGCTAGCGAAAATTCGTTGTGGGGTAATACCGCTACCACTAATCCAGTTACTGAAACCCTGGAAGAGTCCTTGCAGGTCGATGTGTTGGTAGTTGGAGGTGGATATACCGGTCTGTCGTGTGCGTTACACCTTGCCGAGAAAGGAGCTTCGGTGGTTCTGCTCGAGGCTAAAGACATCGGCTATGGTGGATCCGGTAGATCTGCTGGCCTGGTAAATGGGGGTGTCTGGAAAACGCCTGACTACGTCGTAAAACAACTTGGTCAGGAAGCGGGTGATCGATTCAACCTGGCCTTGCATGATTCACCCGATGTGGTATTCGATCTGGTGCAGCGATATCAAATCGAATGCGATGCCAATCAAGCTGGCACAGTCAATATTGCCCACAAGGCCTCGGCAATGGCTTATCTGGAAGATCGTTGCGGGCAAATGATAAAAACAGGTTCCTCGGTGCGAATGATTGACGGTAATGAAGCGCAATCTATATCGGGTTCCTCGGTTTATTGTCACGGGGGTATTCTCGACCCGAAAGCCGGCACAATACAACCTTTGAGTTACGTGCGGGGATTGGCAGCCGCGGCAATTGACAGGGGAGTAAAGTTGTATCAGCAGACTCCACTATTAAAATTAACACGTGACGATAATTGCTGGCTGGCTGAGACCGATGCCGGTCAGGTGACAGCCGATCAGGTAGTCATGGCGACTAATGCCTACGCCGACGAAAATAGCCAGGGAGTTCTCGAATCAAGCGTACCAGTGTATATTTTTCATTGTGCCACTGGCTCTTTACCCGATTCGATAGCTGAAACTATTATCCCGCAACGCCACGGGGTTTGGGATACACAAACCCTGATGACTTCCTCCCGAATCGATACCGCAGGCCGCCTGGTGATGAGTAGCGCAGGAAGTTTACGGGGCGCATTTAAATCAGTTCGTCAAAACTGGATGATGCGAATCCGTGATCGGCTTTACCCACAAACCAAAGGCATTCCCTGGTCGTACGAATGGACCGGCCAGGTGGGAATGACATCAACTAAACTATTACGAATTCAGCTATTAGCGCCGGGTGTATTTGCACCAGCAGGATATAATGGTCGTGGCATCGGACCCGGAACGGTGATTGGCAAATATCTTGCCGAAACACTGGTGAGTCGCAATCGTGATGAATTTCCTTTCCCGATAGAAGGGGTTCAGCGTGAATCGTGGCGCGGACCGCGATCAGCTTATTACGAGTATGGCACGCTCGCCTTGCAATTTATCGATCGCCGATAAAGCGCCAGGTCTTTTGGATTGTATTGTTTTTGCTTTTTCTCAGAAAAATATCGTTAAGCCCGGCTAACCATAATATTAATTTTTTCCAGGATATAACCATGAACCAATTAAACCCAGCAAAGTCGGCCAGGGTGGCCTTCGACTGGAAAGATCCAATGTTTCTCGACCAGCAACTCAGCGACGATGAGCGCTTAATTCGCGATGCAACTTTTGATTATTGCCAGGACAAATTAATGCCGCGCGTGAAGCAGGCTAATCGCGATGAAATTTTCGATCGTGAAATCATGAATGAGTTTGGTGAGCTCGGTCTGCTCGGTACGACTATCCCGGAAGAATATGGATGTGCCGGAGCCAACTATGTCTCTTACGGCCTGGTCGTACGCGAAGTCGAACGCGTCGATAGCGGTTACCGATCGGCGATGAGTGTGCAGTCTTCTCTGGTAATGCACCCGATTTATGCCTATGGCAACGAAGAGCAACGCCAGAAATATCTGCCCAGATTGGCCTCGGGTGAACTGGTTGGATGTTTTGGCCTGACCGAGCCCGATGCAGGTTCTGACCCGGACAGTATGAAAACTGTTGCCAGCAAAGCCGATGGTGGATATACCCTCAAGGGCGCGAAGATGTGGATTACCAATTCACCAATTGCCGATGTGATGGTGGTATGGGGCAAACTCGACGGTGTGATTCGTGGGTTTATCCTCGAGCGCGGTATGCAAGGTCTCTCGACTCCTAAGATTGAAGGTAAGTTTTCATTGCGCGCCTCGGTCACCGGTGAAATTGTGATGCAAAACGTGTTTGTGCCGGAGGAAAACCTGCTGCCAAATGTGAGCGGGTTGAAAGGCCCGTTCGGGTGCCTGAATCGTGCGCGCTACGGCATAGCCTGGGGGGCGATGGGTGCGGCTGAATTTTGCTGGCACGCTGCACGGCAATACACTCTGGATCGTCACCAGTTCGGTCGCCCGCTCGCGGCGACGCAGTTAATCCAGAAAAAGCTCGCCGATATGCAAACCGAAATAACCCTAGGGTTGCAGTCCTGCCTGCAAATGGGGCGTTTAATGGATGCCGATAACTGCCCGGTCGAACTGGTGTCAATGATGAAACGTAATAATAGTGGCAAAGCGCTCGATATCGCTCGTGTTGCGCGTGATATGCACGGTGGCAATGGTGTCTCGGACGAGTTTCATGTGATTCGGCATATGATGAATCTAGAGGCGGTCAATACCTACGAGGGCACCCATGATATCCATGCGTTAATATTGGGTCGGGCGCAAACAGGTATACAGGCTTTTTCTTAATGACAGGCCCGCTTGCAGGTTTTCGCGTTCTTGATTTAAGTCGAATTCTCGCGGGGCCCTGGGCCAGCCAGATGTTGGCCGATCTCGGCGCCGAGGTGATCAAGATCGAACGTCCGGGGCAGGGTGACGATACCCGCGCCTGGGGGCCACCCTATATGCCCGATGAATCGAGCGAAGCGACCACCGAAGCGGCCTATTTCCATGGCGCCAATCGGGGTAAATACTCGGTTTGTATCGATCTGTCGTCGCAGCAAGGTCAGAGATTGATCCTTCAGTTGGTTGAGAACTGCGATGTCTTAATCGAAAACTTCAAGGTCGATGGATTGAAAAAGTACGGCCTCGATTATCCCAGCCTTAAAGCCATAAATCCGAAGCTGATTTACTGTTCGATTACCGGCTTTGGCCAGACTGGACCCTACAGCAAACGCGCGGGTTATGATTTCATGATCCAGGCGATGGGTGGATTAATGAGTATCACCGGCGAGCCGGGTGGACAACCGATGAAGTCCGGTGTTGCGCTCGCTGATGTGATGACAGGTTTGTATGCGGCCAACGCGATTCAGGCGGCTTTGATTCATCAGCTACGCAGCGGCAAAGGTCAATATATAGACCTCGCATTGCTCGATGTGCAGGTTGCGACGCTGGCTAATCAGGCGATGAATTACCTCGCCAGCGGCAATAATCCGCAACGACTGGGTAATGCTCACCCCAATATCGTGCCTTACCAGGCATTTCGGAGTGCCGATGGTTACCTTATTCTGGCGATTGGTAACGATTCGCAGTTCGCGCGATTTTGCGACCTCACCGGGCGAGCGGAACTGGCTACCGATAAACGTTTCGCGAAGAATAGTAATCGCGTGAAAAACCGCGATCTCCTGATTCCAGACCTGATTGAAATCATGCGAACACAGAACACCGACTGGTGGCTCGATCAGCTCAATAAAAAAGGTATCCCATGTGGGCCGATTGCTAATATCGAGCAGGTATTTGACAATCCGCAGGTTCAGCATCGCGGCATGCAACTTCAACTCAATCACCCGACTGCGGGAAAGGTGCCCAGCGTTGCTAATCCGATCCGATTATCAGAGACACCCATGACTTACGATAAAGCACCACCGACACTCGGACAGCATACTGAACAGATATTAAGCGAGCTGCTAGAGCTGGATTCGGCGCAAATCGATCAATTGATTACGGACCGTGTAATTGGATGATAACTTGGGAACCTCTGAACAAGTCCTATGGGGATCACTGGCTTCAAGCGCCATTCGGAATCAAGGCGCGACTTCGCAGGCATGCTTCGGCCTGCCAAGAAGTTGCACCAAAAGTAGGCGCTTTAGGCGACGCGAGTCCGGATTGCGCTTAAAGCCTCGCAGAGGCCCCATAGGACTTGTTCAGAGGTTCCCTTGATATTTCGAATTTAACGGGCGTCATCTGTAGTAAAAAATGCATCTCTCGCAAAGGCGCAGAGTGCGCAGAGGAAGGGTAGGGTTAAATTGATTTATACATTGTTAATTTTTCGATTCATGTCCAGTTCACGGGGCTTGTCTTATGGCATACCCTTAATAACGCTTTGTACCTTTGCGGGGATATGGTTTTCTGGTAATGCCAATTATGATTTATTCGAGATTGGCCAGGTGTCGGTCAGTCTATAACCTTCGGGCCAGGGGTCGTCCGGATCGAGCATAATTTGATGCGTGCCGGTAATCCAGGCGCGACCTCGAATCGATGGAATAATCGCTTTCTTATCGGTAACCCTGGTTTCCCCAACGATTGCGCAGTCGAAGCGTGAATCGATAATAGAGCGGCCGATCATGCGATCGCCGGTTTTCATGATTCCCCTCGCATGCAGTACCGCCATTCTAGCCGAACAACCGGTGCCGCAGGGTGATCGATCCAGTTTACCCGGTTCAATGACGACGCTGTTTCGGCTGACCGGTATGCCGGCTTCGTGGTCCAGTGGGCGTGCTATTTGGCAGAATGAAATGTGGTTCCAGTCAGGGTTGCTCGGATGAGAAAAACCGAGCTGCTGGTTTGCCGCGGTGGTAATTTTTTTTCCAGTTTCGGCCAGATCACGTGCTTCATCCGGTCTGATCTCGAAGCCCAGCGCCGCTGCATCGACAATTACGAAGCTGTCTCCTCCATAGGCGGTATCAACGGTGAGGGTTCCAATGCCAGGAACTTCGAGCATGGCGTCGAGCTGGTCGGCGAATGACGGCAGGTTGGTAATTTCGATACTTTGCGCTTTACATTGCTCACAATAAGCCTTGATTTTGACCAGTCCACCGGGCGTTTCCAGTTTAAATTCAGTGACCGGTTCATGCATTTCAATCAGCCCGGTGTCGAGTAATACGGTCGATACGCAAATCGAATTAGAGCCCGACATCGGAGGTGTATACCCGGGTTCCATGATGATAAAACCGTATTTTGCCTCGGGATTTATTGCCGGTATGAGTAAATTGATATGCTTGAATACGCCGCCGCGTGGTTCGTTCAGCACAAGCTGACGCAATGTCTGATCTGAATCGATCCAGCGTGACTGATCCCACAGTGTGTCACCGGGTGGCGGGGCCACTCCGCCGACGATGACGTTGCCGACTTCGCCTTCGGCGTGACAGGAAACCATGTGGATAATATTTTTCGTTCTCATGGTTTTCTGAAATGCAGGAAAAAATAAATCAACCAACCGATCAGGATAACGAAATATAAACCCAGTGCCCAGGCAATGCTGTGATGCAGGCGTGGTGCCTGGTCAAAATTTGCCTGGATTACCAACTGCATGGTAAAAATAGCCAGGCTTAAATGCACCACACCCATTACCAACATTTGTCGGCGAAAGAATTCCCGGGTTTGATGCAGACGTTCGGGTGCGAGCCAATATTCGCGGTTGGGGATTTTCATACCAAAGCTGGCGCGTTTTTCAGACCATCGCGGAACATAAATGAAGATTAAAACCAACAGCGCCAGCATCGCACTATAAAACCCAAAAAATCCGTTTCTACCCGACCAGTCGTTAGCAGCACCGGGCCCGTCGAAGTGAGAGGCAACCACCTCGGGCATCTGTGGGTAATAAAAGGCGATTTGAGCGATCGCCAGGGCGATAAGAGCGAAAAATACTCGTTTCAACCAAATCATGCCCTACCGCCTTCGTGCAACATGCGGGTTAATCCTGGAAAGGCACAAAAAACCCCGCACAGTGTGCGGGGTCGGGATGACTTTGTTAATGATTGTGCCTTGCAGCCAGTTTACTGATACTCGAAAGACTTACTTTCCAGTACCGAACGATCATCGTCCAGAACATTGACCGTCCAGCTGCCGGTCCACTCGGGTAGTAGCGTTTTGCTGGTCCATACACGCCAGCGTGCACCGCCGACATCGAAAGTTTTTTCGAACATGACCTTGTCGTTATGCATCCACTGATGAGTTATCGTATGCCCGCTCAAATCCGTCAGTTCGGTAAAAAACGAAATCGAGGTATACGAGTCAGAACTGATGCTGTCAACCATGATCACGGGCTCTCGGTTATCAACGCCAATAGTAAACAAGGCACGACTGACGCTGCCAGCAAAAGCGTTGCTGCCAATGCAAAGTGTTATTGTCAAGAATGCAAATTTGATGGTTTGGCGCATTTTAATCTCCATGGGTTTGTGTGACGCCAGACTATATCAATATTCGATCTACAATACAGTAGCTGTATTGGTTTCTGTGACTATCTTCATATTTTTATCTTAAATTCCCGTCTGCCGCAGCATTGCGATCATTGCGCTTGAACTCGGTGACAGCGTTCGGTCACGGTGCGTGACTATGCCGAGTGAACGTTTAATCTCAAGGCCGCTGAGTGGCTTGCCGACGACGGAGCTATCCAGCATGCTGATCGGCAGCATGCTCCAGCCTAAATTAGCCGAAACCATGACCTTGATAGTCTCGAGATAATTGGTTTCGAGGATAATTTTCATCGAATCCTTGTTAGTGACAAAATAGTTGTTAATGATCTTCCGCGTAAACGTGCCCGCTGAAGGTAGAATGGCGGGGTATTCGAGTAATTGATCGCTACTGATTTCAGATAAATTAGACAGTAGATGATCGGGTGCCAGTACAATTTGTAATATGTCGATCCAGACTGGTTCCAGATTCAATCGCTCATCCGCAAATTCGGGTAGCGTGACGATGGCAAGTTCGAGTTCATGGTTGGTAATTGCTACACAGGCATCTTCAGAGTCCATGAAATGCAAATCAAGATCGACTTCGGGATACTCGATTTTGAAATCACGCAGAACCTGTGGCAATCGGTGCAGACCGACGTGATGACTGGTAGCCAGGCTGAGGATACCCGATGGTTTATCGTGTTCGTGCAAAAGTCCGGTCTTATAGGTTTTGATCTCTAGCAGAATTCGCTCGGCGTGCGGTATTAGCGCCTGCCCGCTAGGGGTAAGAATACTTTTTTTACCGATGCGATCGAACAATGTGGTTTTCATATTTTCTTCGAGTTGGCGAATTCTTTTGCTCACCGCAGGCTGGGTAATATGCAAGCGCTCGGCCGCGAGCGAGAATGACTGGTGTTCGGCGACTGCGAGAAAAGCGATAATTTGTGATATCTGCATATTCCAATAAGTTATTAAAATAATGAAAAATATGAATTAGAGTTATTGTACAAACAAGCGTAGAATTTTCGCAAGCTATAAATGAGGTTAAAGATGGTCGCGCAAACGCTGTATGACAAAATTTGGGCAATGCATGAGGTTCGCCTCGACGAAGGTGGCACGGGCCTGTTATATATAGATCGGCACCTGGTACACGAAGTGACTTCACCGCAGGCGTTTGAAGGTCTGCAACTGGCTAATCGACCACTCTGGCGAAAACAGTCGATACTTGCTGTTCCGGACCACAATGTGCCAACCATAGGGCTGGAAAAAGGCATTACTGATTCGGTTTCTCGCCTGCAGGTAGATACGCTCAACGAAAATTGCGATAAATATGACTTGGTCGAATTCAAAATGGGTGATATTCGACAGGGTGTCGTGCACGTGATAGGGCCTGAGCAAGGCGCTACACTACCAGGTATGACGGTGGTTTGCGGAGATTCGCATACTTCGACACATGGTGCTTTCGCCGCGCTCGCGTTTGGTATCGGAACATCGGAAGTAGAGCATGTTTTGGCGACACAGTGTCTAATTCAGAAAAAATCGAAGAACATGCGGGTCATGATCGACGGTCCGGTAGGCGCTGGTATCACGGCAAAGGATATCGTGCTGAGAATTATAGGCGAGACAGGCACCGCCGGCGGTACTGGGCATACCATAGAATTTGCCGGCGAAGCAATTCGTAGTCTGTCGATGGAAGGTCGCATGACGTTGTGTAATATGACTATCGAAGGCGGTGCACGTGCGGGCCTGGTCGCCTGCGATCAGACCACTATTGATTATGTCAAAGGACGTCCGTTTGCGCCTACCGGCGAAAACTGGGATAAGGCAGTGGCATACTGGCAAACCCTGTATTCTGATGAAGCTGCGGTTTTTGATCGCGAAATTCATATCGACGGCGCTTCGATTGAACCACAGGTGACCTGGGGTACCTCACCGGAAATGGTAATTGCGATCAACGAGTGTATCCCCGATCCGGCGACTGAAACCGATACGGTTAAATCCGGCGGCATGCAAAATGCGCTTGATTATATGGGTCTGAGCGCAAATACCCCTTGCAGCGAAGTTTCACTGGATAAAATTTTCATTGGCTCCTGCACCAATGGGCGCATTGAAGATTTGCGCGCAGCAGCATCGGTAGCCAGGGGTCGCCAGGTAGCAGACAATATCAAGTTGGCCATGGTCGTACCGGGTTCGGGCCTGGTGAAGCAACAGGCCGAATCCGAAGGCCTGGATAAAATATTTATCGAGGCGGGCTTTGAATGGCGCGCGCCGGGCTGTTCTATGTGCCTGGCAATGAACGACGATCGGCTCGAGCCGGGCGAGCGCTGCGCCTCGACTTCGAATCGTAATTTCGAGGGCAGGCAGGGGCAGGGTGGCCGTACTCACCTGGTGTCACCGGCGATGGCGGCCGCGGCCGCCGTATATGGTCATTTTGTCGATGTACGTAATTTGAATTGAGGTGAGTATGGAAAAATTTCTAAAATTCAGCGGTATTGTGGCTGGCATTGATCGGCCTAATATCGACACTGACGCGATTATTCCAAAACAGTATTTGAAATCGATCAAACGTTCCGGCTTTGGGGTTAATTTATTTGATGACTGGCGTTATCTCGATCCGGGCGCTCCCGGAGAAAGTAATGCTGAGCGTCGCGTCAATGCAGATTTTGTGTTGAACAAAAATCCTTACAAACATGCACAAATACTACTCGCCCGGGAAAATTTCGCCTGTGGCTCATCACGTGAACACGCGGTCTGGGCGTTGTTGGATTTTGGCTTTAAGGTGGTTATTTCACCAAGCTTTGCCGATATTTTTTACAATAACAGCTTTAAAAATGGTTTTTTGCCAATTGCTTTGAACGCGACCCTGATAGACCAGTTGTTCGATGAGCTCGAGCAGCAGCAGGATTATCAATTAGGCGTTGACCTCGAAAATCAACTGGTCACAAACGCTGCCGGTTTTGAAATACCTTTCGAAATTGATGAATTCCGCAAGTATTGTCTGCTAAACGGTCTCGATGATATCGGGTTGACGATGCAGCATGCCGAAGAAATCAAGGCATTCGAAAAAATGTATTATGAAAAAGCCCCCTGGCTCGGTACTTAGCCCGCATATTGCACGAAGGCGGTAACAACTTATGAAATTTATGATTAATATCAAACAATTAGGCACGAAAATCATGAATAACGAAAAATACAGTTTGTACCTGAACGAAGTCAGGAAAAATCTGGCTGCCAATCTTGATCGATCCCTCTTGATGCGTAGCTACGGCTATGCATCGGCGGGCGATCGATCAACCTTGTTTGCCATATTTCCCCTGAACTTCCTTCCCTTCATGCAATATACGGGCTAGACCATGACCAAGAAGATAGCCATATTGCCGGGCGACGGCATAGGAGAGGAAATTATTAACGAAGCAGAGAAACTGTTGCAATGCTTGCAGCAGGATTTTGGCTTCGAGATGGAACTGGAATTTGCTGCAATCGGCGGTGCCGGGTTTGATGCGGCCGGACATCCGCTCCCGGAAGCGACCCTGGCGCTATGTCAGCAGGCTGACGCCATACTTTTGGGTTCAGTCGGTGGCCCACAGTACGAGTCGTTGGATCGTGACCTCAGGCCTGAGCGCGGGTTGCTGGGTTTGCGTGCCTCGCTGGGGTTGTTTTCTAATTTGCGACCGGCAATGCTCTATCCGCAGCTGGCAAGCGCGTCGAGTTTGAAACCCGAAATCGTATCGGGCCTTGATATCATGATAGTGCGCGAACTCACCGGTGGTATTTATTTTGGTAAACCGCGCGGAATTCGAGACCTCGAAAACGGTGAGCGCGAAGGTTTCAATACCCTAATTTATGCCGAACACGAAGTGGAACGTATCGCGCGCTCGGCTTTTGATATTGCCATGCTGCGCAATAAAAAACTTTGCTCGGTCGACAAGGCAAATGTACTGGAGGTTTCGGAGCTCTGGCGAGAGGTCGTTACTCGAGTAGGAGATGACTACCCGGAAGTCGAGTTATCGCACATGTACGTCGATAACGCGTCGATGCAACTGGTGCGTGACCCCAGGCAATTCGATGTCATGGTAACCGGCAATATGTTTGGTGACATCTTGTCTGACACCGCGGCAATGCTGACCGGATCTATCGGTATGCTGCCATCAGCTTCGCTAGACAGCAACGCCAAGGGCATGTATGAACCAATTCACGGTTCGGCACCGGATATTGCAGGCAAGAGTATTGCCAATCCTTTAGCGACGTTATTGTCGGTTGCGATGATGTTGCGTTATAGCCTGGGTGAACAGGTGCTCGCTAACCAGATCGATACCGCTGTTGGCAATGTTCTAAATCAGGGGTTTCGAACCGCCGATATCGCCGAAGGCGGCAATGCTGTGAGTACAGTAGAAATGGGCGATGCGGTGGTTGCCGCGCTTCGTGCTTTAGTAAGTTAGTGGATGAGATTGATTAAATAATGAAACGAGTAGGATTTGTAGGCTGGCGTGGCATGGTCGGATCCGTGCTGATGCAGCGCATGCTGGAAGAAAATGATTTTGCGAAAATAAATGAACCGGTATTTTATACGACTTCGCAGGTAGGACTGGCTGGACCTGATATTGGCAAAGACATCCCCGCGTTACAGGATGCTACCGATTTGGACAGCCTGAAATCGATGGATGTCATTGTTACCTGTCAGGGTGGTGACTATACCAGTAACGTATATGCTGATTTACGTAGCGGTGGCTGGAAAGGGTTCTGGATTGATGCTGCTTCGACACTGCGTATGCACGACCACACGGTAATTGTGCTCGACCCGGTGAATCGGTCAGTGATCGATAATGCATTGGTGGCAGGCAAGAAAGATTTCATCGGTGGCAACTGCACTGTGAGCCTGATGATGCTGGCTATGGCAGGGCTGTTTGAACATAATTTGATCGACTGGATCAGTGTGATGACCTACCAGGCGGCTTCCGGTGGCGGCGCCAAACATATGCGCGAACTGATTTCACAAATGGGTAGCATCCATTCTAGTGTCGCGGATTTACTTGATGATCCGGGCTCGGCTATCCTCGAAATCGATCATAAGGTTAACCAGCAATTGAATTCGTCGGAATATCCGCGTGATCGATTCGGCGTGCCCCTGGCGGGCAGCCTGATTCCATGGATTGATGCTCAACTCGAAAATGGGCAGAGCAGGGAAGAATGGAAGGGCGGCGTCGAGGCGAATAAAATCCTTGGTAATTCGCATAATACAATTCCTATCGATGGTATCTGCGTGCGCATTGGCGCAATGCGATCGCATTCGCAGGCCTTGACAGTGAAACTAAAGCGCGATGTACCGATGGATGAAATTCGGCAAATGCTGGCCGAGTCAAATGCCTGGGTCAAGGTGCTGGCAAACGATAAAGAAATCAGCATGCAACAACTCTCACCCGCTGCGGTTACCGGTTCGCTGGACATTCCGGTAGGAAGATTACGCAAGATGAATATGGGTGGCGAATACCTGGCTGCATTTACCGTGGGTGATCAGTTACTCTGGGGCGCCGCCGAACCATTGCGCCGAATGCTGAATATACTGTTGGAACGGTAATTGATGAAACAACGCAGGATTGCAATTACACACGCCAATAGCTTGTTCGCAGAAGCTATACTCGAAAAATTACCTGAATCCGAGATCACCTCGGATTCGGTAGTATTGCTGGATGATGAATCGCATGTCGGTGTTAGGCTGGCCTACGCGGATAGTTACCTGAAGATTCAGGATCAACAAAAATACGACTATTCTGATTGTGCACTGGTATTGATGTTGCAGTACGATCGATCAATCGAGGATAAACTATCGAATCTGGACGCGATACTGTTGAGTCATACATTACAGGATGACGATCAGCCCGTGTTTGCGGCGAACGCAGATGCAAAACTGAATATATCCTATAGCCAGCAATCGCTTAAGTTAGCTGATGCGGAACTGTCCTGCCTGTTAGGCGTGTTGCCAGTGCTGCATCAAAATTATTCAATTACACATGTAAATACTGTTTTGATGCGAAGTGCAGAGCTGAAAGGTAAGACGGGAATTGACGAGTTGGCAAGTCAGACTATCGCGTTGCTTAATTCCCAAGAAGCAAAACCCCGGGTATATCCGCTACAAATCGCCTTTAACCTTATTCCCGAGGCATCTGACAGCTGTTTTAACCAGGATCTGGCGGGTTTAATCGGCGATGATACGATTAAATGCACCCACCAGGTGGTTGATGTGCCTGTTTTTCATGGTTTTTCGGCAGCTGTGCAGTTGATATTTGACTCTGAAGTCGATTTACAGGCCTGTCAGTCGATATTGAAAAGTATCAGCAAGGTGAAGCTTAAATCATCCGCAACGAGCCCAATTTCCGATTGTAATCGATCGTTTGGCTGTGTTATAAATCGACTTGAACAAGCTCCAAATCAGGCTAATACTTTACAATTCTGGATGATTGCAGACCCGATTCGTTATGGATTGGCAAATAATTACACGAATGTTACAGATATTTTGCTAAAATCTTTTTTATAATCTATAGTTACATCTACTTATGAATGTGCTTTCTTTAAAGTAAATTCTCTAATTGTATGATAGGTGTATGGATTTTCTGCACTTTTAATAAGAAATACAGTAGGGTGTTTAGGAGACAAAACGTGCGTAATCTGGGACTAATTATAACTTTCTGGTTGGCAAGTATTGCGTTGCCAGCGAACAGTTTTGCGTTAGGTCTGGGCGAAATAGAAGTCAATTCTTTTTTGAACCAGCCGTTAAATGCTGAAATAGAAGTTATCTCCGCACGTGCCGGTGAAATCGATGATTTACTGGTTACGCTCGCCTCGCGTGATTCATTCAAACGCGCGGGCTTATCCCGACCCCGACATCTCTCCGAATTAAGGTTCTCAGTTACGAAAAATGAGGAAGGTGACTCGGCGGTAATTTCAGTCACTACTAAATCCGCAGTAAAAGAGCCGTTTCTCAATTTCCTGGTCGAGGCTGACTGGTCTAAAGGCCGCGTATTAAGGGAGTATACGGTATTACTTGATCCACCATTTTACGCGGATACCCCGGCGCCTGCTGAAACTGCTAGTCAGCTAACAATATCTCAGCCAACAATATCCCAGACATCAATATCTCAATCAACAACAACGTCCACTTCGATTACCAAACCGATAGTTGACGAGGTAACCATTAGTGAACCCGTTACGCCGATCGCGACCTCTACGCCTTCTACATCGGGCGACGAACAAACCATAACTGAGCCGATCGCAGTTTCGGAAGAACCCGATAGTGGCAGCGAAAGCGAAGACATACAGACCATCATCGCCGACGAATCAGAACCAGTGATTGTCGGCGATTTGCGAGTTGCGAAAGGAGATACTCTGTGGAGTCTGGCTTCACAGTTCAAGGATTCCGAGCATAGTATGAATCAGGTGATGCTGGCGATACAACGCATGAATCCTGAAGCTTTCAACGATGATAATATCAATAACATGAAAGCCGGTGCCGTTTTAAGGGCTCCTGACGGTGAACAGTTAGATCGAATAAGCAAGCGCGAAGCGCATGTTGAGGTACTCGAGCAACATGGCCTATGGGACAATTATGTTGCGCGTGTAACAGGCTCGACACCGGTCGCCATGGCTGGTGATGGCAGCGATAGCGGTGCCAGTGGCGTTAGTGATAGCGACTTGAGTGATTTGAGTCTGCTTGCACCCGGCGATGGTGATTCCGATGCTGCCGATTTACAGGGTGCTGGTGTAGATGCCGACGAGCTTGCCAGGCAGCTGGCGCTGGCCGAAGAAGAACTCGATGCATCGAAGGTCGAGAACTCTGATCTGGAGTCACGAATCGCCGAACTGGAAGCAACCCTGAGCAAAGTTCAGGAATTGCAAAAGATGGTGGAGATTGAGGACGACAGTCTCGCACAACTACAGGCTGACCAGGCGGCAGAGGCAGCAGAAACCGCATTGGCCGAAGCAGCGGCAGCAGAACAAGCAGCAGCAGAACAGGCAGCAGCAGAACAGGCAGCAGAGGAGCTAGCGGCTCTCGAACAGGCAATAGAAGAAGCAGCCAGGCAAACCGAACAGGAATCGGCTGCCGCGAGTTCAAGCGAAGAAGAGGACGAAGCACTGCTCGAAGAAATGTTGGCAGCAGAGGCAGCCGCCGATGCCGCCAGACAGGAGGCCAATGTTACACCACCTGCGCCGGTCATAATTACCGAACCAGTACGAGAATCGGATTCGATGCTGGACGGCATAATTCCACCAGAAATTCTTGATACGCTTACAGGAGTTCTGGATTTATTGCCATCGATGGACAGTATTCTGGGTGATCCAATTATGCTTGGTGCGTTGGGCGGCATCGTCGTATTGCTGCTTGGACTGGTAATGTATAAACGCAGAAAGGGCAGTGACTCCGATGAAGATGGAGTTACCGACAGCGTTTCTGATGATGATCTATTTACTAGTGAAGAAGAATTTACACCAATACATCTGGCCTCAGGGGAAGGGGAAGGTGGAGGCGAAACCGATATAAATGTGCCGAGTGCACAGGATTTGGAAGATGACGCGGAAGATTTGGCACCTACAGCTGTTATACCCCAGGTTGAGGTTGCTGACACTGTAGCGCAAGAACCCGCACCTAAAGATCAGGATGATACATTAAACGAAGTCGATGTTTATCTGGCTTATGGCTTATACGACAATGCTGAAGACCTATTGAAGCAAAGCCTTGATGCCAGTCCAGAGCGTGCCGATTACCGGGCTAAATTACTGGATACTTATTTTGCTACCAAAGATGTAGCCAAATTCTCGGAACAGGCCGAAACACTGAAATCGATGGGAGCGGCGGCGGAACCCTATTGGGCTCGGGTGCAGGCCATGGGTTATGAATTAGCGCCGGACAACGCTTTGTTCTCCGGTGGTAAAGATAGCGACGTTAGCACGGCCGATTTAGGAGTAACCAAACCCGAAGCTGCTGATTTTGACATTGGCGCAAACGAAGACAATACCAATTTTTCTACGACTGATTTTAATTTGGGTGAAGAGTCAGAAGATCTTACCGATACACAGAATTTTGTCGAAACCGTAGTTCGAGAAGAAGCCGAGCCAGAGGTAGTCGAAGAACTGCCAAATCTGGATGATTTGTCAGGACTAGATAGTTCGGATGCCACTAATATTGGTGGTGGCACAGACTCATCAGATGAAGCTGGAGACGATTTAGCTGAGCTTGAATTTGCGTTTGATGGTGGAGATGAAGCCGAGCAAGAGTCAGCCGACGATGGCGCGATGGATTTCGAATTGCCCGAGGATGGGGATATAGGCACGGATGATTCCGCAGCCGAGACAGACGATGTGTCGATGGATTTCGATATGGAAGAAACTCTCGGATTCATCTCAGATGATTCAGCAGATCAGCAAGATGAAGAAGAGAATATCGAGGCCACCGCGCTTATAAGCGTGGTCGACGAATTCGAAGATGGCACTGCATTCGATTTCGATACAGATGACGATTCCGATCAGGCTTCCGGTGCTATCGACCTGAGTATGGACGACACTTCGCTGGATGATGGCGACGACGATCTTGAACCCACTGCACTCACCAGTGCTGTCGATGAAGATATCGTTGATGCCGGTGAAGATCTCGCGTTTGACCTGGGTGATGATGCCGCTGCGATGGATATTGACTTTGACAGCGAGCCGCCCGAAACGGATACATTTGCGCCGGGTGATTTTGATGATCCCGAGGAACTTATAGCGGATGAAACAAATATAGAAGGTATCAGTATCGATGATATCGACGACTTGATGCTACCCGATGATGTTGACGAAATTGGCACCAAGCTCGATCTGGCACGTGCATTTATTGACATGGGTGATACCGAAGGTGCTCGCAGTAGCCTCGATGAAGTGCTGGCTGAGGGCAGTGAAGAACAGAAGGCGGAAGCCACAGATATAATTAAACACATATGAGTTAAAAATACCTCGGACTCCTCAAATAGGCTGATGTAGCTCAAGCCTGCTATCCTGGATAGCGGGCTTTTTTTTGTCCGGCAGTCGATAAAATTCTGCTACCTGGAAGTTTATATCCAGGGTTTTGTTAGTTAAGAGTAGTAACCCATTAAATTTTGATCCTGATTCGTTTCCTACATTTTTTATCGTTAATACGAGGTGTTAATATTGCTGTTTAGCAATTATCGGGTAGATCTCATTGGCTAAGTATGCAGTAGGTATCGAGTACGCCGGTAGCGCTTATAGTGGCTGGCAAAAGCAGGATCACTCTCCTTCGATCCAGCAACATCTCGAAAGCGCGATCGGATTTGTAGCGAACCATCCAGTGCAGCTGGTTTGTGCCGGGAGAACAGATGCCGGGGTACATGCAATCGAACAGGTAGCCCATTTTGAAACCGAAGCGCCGCGCGATAACCGCGCCTGGTTATTAGGCTCTAATTGCCGTTTGCCGCGTGATATCCGGCTTAAATGGGTGATACCGATCGAAAAAGGTTTTCATGCCCGATTCAGTGCCCTGGCGCGAAGCTATCGTTATATCATCTTCAATAGTGACGTACCAAGCGCTTTGTTCCACGGTAAAGTTAGCTGGGAACTTAGATCACTCGATGCTGAAAAAATGCACACGACGGCGCAAATGTTAGTTGGCGAACACGATTTTAGCGCTTTCCGTGCGGTCGGTTGTCAGGCTAAATCATCCTCTCGTAACATTCATCAAATTAGCTTAAGTCGACAGGGCGATCTGATATACCTGGATATTAAGGCGAATGCTTTTTTATACCATATGGTGCGAAATATAGCCGGTAGTTTGATAGCTGTAGGTAAGGGCGAACAGTCTAGCGAATGGTTTGCCGACGTATTCGGGGGCAAAGATCGCAACCGCGCCGATGTTACCGCGAGTGCCGCCGGATTATACTTTCTACGAGCTTATTATCCAGATCAATTTAAGCTGCCCATCGAAGGCAAAAAACCCGTATTATTCTAATCCATGTATAGTCGAACCCGAATCAAAATATGCGGCATTACCCGGCTGTGCGATGCGCAGCGGGTAGCCGAGCTTGGTGGCGATGCTATAGGTCTGGTATTTCACCCACAAAGTCCACGCGCGATTGAGCTTGATGCTGCGCTGCAAATTCGATTAGCGATGCCTCCTTTTGTCACAGTCACCGCATTGTTCATGAACGAAGATGAGGGCTGGATCAGACAGGTACTGGAAACGGTAAAACCCGATTGTTTACAGTTTCATGGTGAGGAAGCGCCGGAGATTTGCCAGCAGTGGTCAAGGCCGTTCATAAAGGCGATTCCAATGGGTAGTGTGGAAGATGCCAGTCGCTATGCACAGCTATTTCCGGAAGCACAGGGTTTCCTGTTGGATAGTAATGTTGCTGGACGTCAGGGTGGCTCGGGTGATACATTTGACTGGTCAAAAATACCTTCTACTTTTGACTTTCCGCTGGTATTGGCCGGTGGGCTTAATCCATCGAACGTGGCGGCTGCAATTACCAGGGTTAAACCCTGGGGAGTCGATGTGAGCAGTGGTGTAGAGCAATCAAAAGGCATCAAGGATGCCGATTTGATTGATCAATTATTTAAAGAGGTTAAACGTGTCGACGTTAATGAAAGAATCGATAGCTGACTACAATCAATACCCTGACAGTAAGGGTCACTTTGGTCGTTTTGGGGGAATATTTGTAGCCGAAACCCTGATGGGGCCACTACGTGAATTACGTGAGGCCTACGAAAAATATAGTAAAGACCCCGATTTCTGGGCCGAATATGCTTATGACCTGAAGCACTTCGTCGGTCGCCCCAGTCCTTTATTTTACGCTACCAGGTTAACCCGTAAAAACGGTGGTGCACAGATCTGGCTGAAGCGGGAGGATTTGAATCACACCGGCGCACACAAGATCAACAATGCGATTGGTCAGGCCCTGCTGGCAAAGCGTATGGGTAAAACCCGCATCATAGCCGAGACCGGGGCTGGAATGCATGGTGTTGCCTCGGCGACGGTTGCCGCGCGGCTGGGCCTCGAATGTATCGTCTATATGGGCGATGAAGATATCAAAAGACAGGAAGCGAATGTCTATCGGATGCGCTTACTGGGAGCAGAAGTCGTCGCCGTACATTCAGGATCGAAAACCCTGAAAGATGCGCTTAACGAGGCGATGCGCGACTGGGTAACCAATATCGACAATACCTATTACATTATAGGAACGGTTGCAGGCCCGCACCCCTATCCGGCAATGGTGCGCGACTTCCAGACCATCATAGGCCGGGAGTGCCGAGCGCAGATACTCGAACAGGCTGGCAGGTTGCCCGACGCGCTGGTCGCCTGTGTCGGTGGCGGATCCAATGCAATCGGACTGTTTCACGATTTTCTCAATGACCAGCAAGTTGCGCTTTACGGGGTCGAAGGAGCCGGTGACGGTATCGACACCGGTCGGCATGCGGCACCACTGACAGCTGGTTCGCCGGGTATATTGCACGGCAATCGAACTTACCTGATGTCGGACGAGGCGGGCCAGATCATCGAGCCTTTTTGTATCTCCGCAGGACTCGATTACCCCGGTGTCGGCCCGGAACACGCGTGGTTGAAAGAGACCGGAAGGGCTCAATATAAAACCATCACCGATAACGAGGCAGTCGATGCATTCCATGAGTTAACCCGTGTGGAAGGGATAATCCCCGCACTCGAGTCGGCCCACGCAGTTGCTTATGCACAAAAACTGGCCCGCGGTATGGACGAGGACAAGATTATTGTAGTAAATCTGTCTGGCCGTGGAGACAAAGACATGCATACCGTCGCTGCACGCGAGGGACTGGAAGTATGAGTCTACTGAAAACATGTTTCGAGCAGCTTGCGAAAAACAAGCTAAAGGCTCTTATCCCGTTTGTCACGGCAGGTGATCCGCATCCTGATTTTACCGTTGAACTGATGCATGAACTGGTTGTGGCTGGGGCTGACATCATAGAGCTCGGTGTGCCGTTTTCAGACCCGATGGCCGATGGTCCGGTGATTCAGGCGGCTGACGAGCGTGCCCTGAGCCATCATGTCAGTTTAGATGATGTATTGTCGATGGTGGCAGAATTTCGCCAACAAAATACCCACACACCGGTGGTATTAATGGGGTATTTAAATCCGGTTGAAATGATGGGATATACTCGTTTCACACAACGGGCCGCCGAAGTTGGCGTCGATGGTGTGCTGGTAGTCGATATGCCACCCGAGGAAGCCGGTGAATTTGCACCAATGCTGAAATCCCGGCATATCGATTTAATTTATTTGATCGCACCGACCACGGATAAGGAACGCATCAAGTTAATCAACGATAAAGCTTCAGGTTATTTGTATTACGTTTCTATCAAAGGTGTGACGGGTGCAAGTACACTGGACGTGGATGCGGTGGCGCAAAAGCTGGCAGAAATAAAGACAATATCCGATCTGCCGGTAGGTGTTGGATTTGGTATTAAAGATGCTGCGACCGCACAGGCTGTTGCCAGGGTTGCCGATGCAGTGGTGGTTGGCTCGGCACTGGTGAATCAAGTAGCCATGTCGGAGCATGATCATGCGCAGATTAAGTCCAATATTAGTACGATATTACGTGAGATGAGAATAATGATGGACAGCAGTAGCGAGCATGCGGCATGAGCTGGTTTGAAAATCTAATACCCTCGAAAATTCGTACCTCGGGAATAAAAGATAAGAAAAACGTGCCTGAAGGCCTGTGGGCCAAGTGCAACGCCTGCGATGCAATCATTTACCGCGCCGAACTGGAGCGAAATCAGGATGTTTGTACCAAGTGTGACTATCACATGCGCATTCCGGCCAGGCGCCGGCTGGAGCTATTCCTCGACGAAGAAGGTCGACTTGAAATTGCAACTAATATTGAATCTGAAGACATACTTAAATTCCGCGATGATAAAAGATATCGCGACCGGCTGAATCAGGCGCAAAAGGCAACAGGTGAAAAAGATGCTTTGATCGTGATGCAGGGTAAGGTGAACGGGATAGCCATGGTGGTTGCCGCCTTCGAATTTAAATTCATGGGTGGCTCGATGGGTTCGGTGGTCGGTGAAAAGTTTGTGCGCGCTGTGAATGCCAGCATCGAACACGATATTCCGCTGATATGTTTTACCGCAAGCGGCGGTGCCCGTATGCAGGAAGCCTTGTTTTCTTTGCTGCAAATGGCTAAAACCAGTGCTGCGCTGACGCGGCTGTCGAAGCGAAAAATCCCCTATATTTGTGTGTTAACCGATCCGACGATGGGGGGGGTTTCGGCCAGTCTAGCAATGCTCGGCGATGTCCATATCGCTGAACCCAATGCATTGATCGGATTTGCGGGTCCCCGTGTGATCGAGCAAACTGTACGTGAAACCTTGCCGGAGGGGTTTCAGCGCAGCGAGTTTCTACTTGAGCATGGCGCAATAGACATGATTTTGGATAGACGTCAACTGCGTGAAAAAATCAGCTCGCTTTGTACCATGATGATGGGACTGGCAACACCTTAGCAGGCTGTTGAAAAACCCTCATACGGCACATAACGGCGTTAAATATTGGCTCAAAATGCTCATTTACTCCGTGTAAACTACGCTTTTTCGCCAATATTTGCCTTGTTCTGCACTCGCCTGAGACTTTTTCAACAGCCTGCTAGCCTGTTATTTGCTGAATTGGAAAAATTTCAATGAG